>ERZ1108162.18-NODE-18-length-137658-cov-519.819561_pt1 | contig 137658 bp, 116 predicted proteins | sample MGYA00403698_ERZ1108162 | MGnify/ENA primary metagenome ERZ1108162 (study PRJEB35170, sample SAMEA104062405) | human gut metagenome | biome: human gut; feature: human-associated habitat; material: faeces | place: Denmark | collected 2012-04-30 ... | reverse complement strand
GATTTGTTTGAACAAAATCTTGTCAAGTGTTGCACTTAGTTTGACAATTCATCTTTAAGGTCATGCTCTCGGAACGATCAATTCCATATCCGAATCCGGATAAGAGCAGCATGGATGAATGTAACCGAATTTTGTATCGGCAAGGCGGCGTTTATCTGCGCCGGCAATCGTAAATTTACCTGAAACCAGTTTGCTGTGGCAGAATCCGCATCCTCCCGCACGGCATTTGGAAGGAACCTGCAATCCCGCCCGTTCCATGGCTGTCAGGATCGTTTCCTTTGCCTGTGCTTTCACTTTATACGTTTCAAAACCGATATGCACCGTAAGCGTATATTCGGCATCCTTTACGTCGCGCACGCCCACGCAGTTCGCCTCTTTCTTTACGCGCTTGATCGGAAGATTGAAATCTTTGAGCTGACTGTCTGCAAACGCATACATTGCGCCAGGGCCGCACATCATGACAGTAAAGTCGCCCGAAACATACTTTTTAATAAGCTCCGACGTAATAAATCCGTGCTCAAACCCTTCTTTCTCTTCATTGCTCAGAATATAGACAACTTTGATCTTGTCCGAAACGAGTGCATCCAGTTCCTTGCGGAAAATAATGTCTGCTTCTGTCTTCGCTCCGTACAGAATCGTCAGCGAAAAATCTTCCGTACCGTCGGCGATCGCCTGTGCCATACTGTAAAAAGGCGTAATACCGCTTCCGCCTGCCAGTGCAAGGACCTGTTTGCTGTCCTTGATCGGTTCGTAGCAGAATTCACCGGAAGGATCGCCGATCGTAAAGATATCCTCTTCTTTCGCTTTGTCGAAGAGATATCCGCTGAAAAAGCCGCATTTTTTGACCGTTACACTCAGAATTTTGGAAAGGCCTGCTCTGGGCGCCGATGAGATCGCATACGGACGCGCGACAAAACTTTCGCCCACTTTGCATCCTACCGTAAGATACTGCCCAGCACGGAAATACAGCGGACGCTGTGTTTCGAATACATAAGTCTTTGTATCTGCCGTATTCTGCTCAATGCGTACAAGCTTCGCACTCTGGTAACCGGGATGCAGAATTTTTGCCGTCTCGTTCACACGATATGTGGTCGGCAGCGGCGCGAGAGAACCTTCTTCCAATTTTTCCCGGCGTTTGGGTACCATTTTCTTGAAACGCAAAAGATCCATAAACCCGAAGATCTGTTTTTTAAATACGAATGACATAACTCAGCCCTCCCTCTTGATATCGCCGACAGTCTGGCGCCCGACAATATCGCCTGAAATATAGGCGCTGGAATATCCGGACAAACGCATCGCATAGCCGCCCGCAAACCGCAATCCGCGCACTTTGTGATCTTCCGCCATCATCTGCAGACGAGGCATCAGCCCGTCCCAATACTGCGATTCATATCCATAGATCACGCCTTCCGGATGCCCGCAATAATGTGCATACGTCATCGGCGTCGCAACCGAGATCTCTTCGATGCTGTCGCGCAGTTTTGCGCCTGTATCCTGTTCAAAACGATCGATCATCTTGTTTGCAACATAATTCTTCGTCTTGTAGTAATCTTCCGGTTTGACGTTGCCCCAGTCATCCGACATATACAACGTCGTAAAATACATCATGCAGGTCCCCTTCGGCGAACACTCGGGATATGCACGGTTCAGGCATACCGTTGCCTGCGCATTGTTATCCTTGATCGTGCGCATTTTGTCATACTGCGCAGCCGTATCCATCGTGTCGTACAGGAAATAGTTGTGATTTTCCACACCCAGCTCGTCCGCCGTCTTATTGAGCCCCAGGAACATCGTAAAGCCCCTGCCTGCAAACTTACGCGCTTGCGTCGCACGCACTTCCGCTTCGGGAACTTTATCCATCATTCTGCCGAACACCAGATGCGGCGCACAGTTCGCTACAACATGGCGTGTTTCGATCTGCGTACCGTCCTCTAAAACAACGCCTGCTACTCCGCCGTCCTTGTCATCCGTCAAAATTTTGACCGCTTCCGTATTGAAAAGCACATCCCCGCCAAGTTCGCGGATCCGCTCTACAAACGCCAACGAAATTTCATGCGAACGCATCTTCGGCATGCTCGCCCCGCGCTTCATGTAACGATTTACCATCGAAGCATAATGCACAAAGCTCAGCTCGTCGCAATGCGCCCCCAGATAACACCAATACGCATTCAGGATGTCCTGCGCTTTTTTCGGCATTTTCAAAGTACGCAATACTTCGTTCACCGAATAGGAACCGCACCGAACAAAATTGCCGTATTTGCTGACCATTACTTTGGAATCCGTCTTCCCGTTGACAGAATTGGTGTACGCCTGTGCCAGCCGCACTTCTTCCGCAAGATCAAAAAACTTCGTAACAGACTCACGGCTGCCCGGCACATACTGCTCCGTCTTATCAATGAATTCCTGCACTCCGAAAGGCAATGTCGCATCCAGCTTTTCCGCACGCGATATTACCCGATATGCTTCCGGTATCTGCATCCATTCGATCTTATCCGTTACGCCCAACTGGTCGAACAGCTCCCGCAGATCCCCTGCATTGTCCGCCGTACCGAAATCGTTCAGTTCGTGCAATGACGCTTCGAACTCAAATCTCCCGCGACGAAAACTCGTTGCAAATCCGCCCGGCAAATTATGCTTTTCCACCAAAAGCACCCGCGCACCGCCTTGCAACAGCCGAACCGCCGCCGTCAGTCCGCCGTTCCCGGCGCCGATCACGACCGCATCATACTTTTTCATGCCATCCTCCTGATTTTTACGGCTTACGCCGCCATTTTTTTATTTTTCTTTACGCACATTCTGCAGAATTCCGTAATAAACATCGTGCAGAATCCCGCGGATCCGTTCCGCCGTAAACCGCGCCGTCCCCGTCGCGATCATCGTCGCTATCCCGTGCGAAAGCATCCACATCTCTTCATATACGTTTTGCGCGTCTTTCCCGGAAATATTCTCCGTTTGCTCGATAACGCTCAATACATACGGCATTTCTTTATGCGCCGTGAGAATGTCTTCCCCGTCCTCACTCATGAACAGCAGTTTGAACAGCTCCTTCTCTTCCGCCGCAAAACGAATATAATTCAAGCCCACCGATAAATACGCCGAAGCTCCTTCCTGCCTCTCCCGCAAATACTCTCCAAACCGTCGCATCGCTTCATCCCGCACCGACCGACGAACTTCTTCCATATTCTCATAGGCCCAGAATATCGGCTGCGTCGAACACTTCAGCTTTGCTGCCAAAGCCTTCGCCGTCAATCCGTTTATTCCTCTCTCCCGAACCAGTTCCGTCGCACCCGTCTGTATATCTTGTTTTGTCAGTTTCGCTTTCGGAGGCATTGCCGTACTTCCTGTCTGTATTATATAACGTTCGTTATATTACATACATTATATAACGTTTTGTTTCGGCTGTCAATAGGTAAAAATAAAAAATTTTTAAAAAATTATTGTAAAAAAGCGGCAGTTTTTATATAATATTGTCGAGATACGATTTTGAAAAATTTTGACAGATGACTGCAATATAAAAAAATACAATTTGCAAAAACTTTAAAATACATTGTCTGCCGAAAATTTTATCTTTGTTTTGGTCTGATTAAAAAAGCATATGTTTTTCGGGATGGACGATAAACGACCCGTTCTAAAAAATTCCTCTTCACCGTATTTGAAAAAACCAGCGGCGAAAAAGTGCCATAAAAACTACCCGCAGGCAGAAAATCTTTATGAATGAAATTACTTTATTGCCTACCAAACTTAATTCGATCTTCCGCATTCGGGAGCTGTTTCACATTCATTCTTATTATTATACACCGCAGTTTGTCTTCAACGGTGAATGTCATGCACCGTGGGAATTTGTTTTTGTACAATCGGGAAGAGTTGTCGTCGAAACGGCAGATTCCCGATATATTCTCAAAGAGGGAACGGCGATCCTGCACAAACCGCATGAATTTCATAAAATCAAAGCAGACAACACATCCTGTTATCTGTTTATCATCACCTTTTCGACAGATAACGATCCGCTGCTTATGCCTGTTGCAGACCGACCTCTGCTTGCAGACGAAACCGCAAAAAATTATATTCTGAACATCATTGCAGACGGAACGTCTCTCGTCGCCGATAAGATGCAGTTTTCCGATCAAAATAAAGCGAACCCTGTTCCTTTTGCGGCGGAACAAACCGTAAAAAATCTGCTGGAACTGCTTTGCCTGCGTTTGCTTCGTCAAAACACCGCCGATCCCGATTCGCAAAGTTCAGCCCAGCCTTCCACCGATAATGCGCTCGTGCTTTCCGTCCTGAAAATCATTGAAAAAAATATCTGTGAAAAAATTTCCCTCGACTTTATCGCAAAACAGGTCGGTTACAGCGTTTCAAGGATTTCTTCCGTATTCAAAACATATACCGGAATGAGCGTCATCGATTATTACATCCGACAGCGCATACGCAAAGCGCAGGAACTGATTTTCGAAAACAAGCATTCCTTCCAAGAAATCAGCGACGCAATGAACTTCGACAGCGTGCAATACTTCTCGTGGCAATTTAAAAAAATAACGGGGATGTCCCCTTCCCAGTACAGAAATATCACAAAGTCCGGAGCTTCTTTTTATGATGTCCGGCTCGGCAAATTATAATGAAGCCAAAAGATTTTTGAGAGCGAATAAATCTATTCGCTCTCAAATTTATTTTCCGCCTCAGGCCGAAGACCTTACCCTGCTTATCCGAGCGGCACGACGTCCTTATTCTTCCGCGTGATCCATTTCCCGCACGTAAAATCCGGGATCGATACAGGCATACCGCCCCTCGCGATCGATTCACCCGAAAGCGCCGTTATGCACATCCAGGCTGCCGCATCGTATACGTCGATCGGCATAGGAGATCCTGTCAAAATTGCGTTATAAAATTCGGACAGCATCAGTGCATCCATGCCCCCATGCCCCGCTTCCAACTGCTCTTTTCCGATATTCTTCCAAATCTTGGGCAGATATTCCGCAAATTTTACCGAATTGCAGAGATATTTGCGAACAGATTCTTCCGGATCATAAAATTCATGAAGATTTTCTTCCCCGTCCAACACAACAGCGTCAATATCCTGCAGGCACAGCCCTTTCGTTCCCCGTACGGTGAATTCCCTCGAATAATACCGCGGCAACGTCGTATCCAATTTCAACGATATCGTCTCACCGCCTGCGCAGGTAATGATCGTATTCACGATATCGCCCTGGGCAAACTTCTCCCCCCTTAACGAAGGGTCCGGATTTTTGTCCGTGCAGGAAAATTCTTCCAACCCCGCCGCCTTGGATGCAACGGAAACAAGCGACAGCATCTGATTTCCGCGATTGACCCCTAAAAGCCGCGCAATCGGCCCCAATTCATGCGTCGGATAATTTTCACAGTTTCTGTGCCTGTAATTTTCCAGGCGATAATGCCGGTTTACCCTTCCGCCCAACACCTCGTCCCGTAAATCGTGCCCGTATGCACCGTGGCAATGCACGATCGTGCCCAGCTTTCCCGCTCGAACAAGAGCCGTGGACAAAAGCTCGAATTTTCCGTAACAGCAATTTTCCAAAAACATAAACGGTGTACGCGTTTGCTCATAAGTGCGGACAAGCTCACGGCATTCTTCCACATCATAGGCACCGCCTACCTCAACCGCCGTGATCTTACCCGCTTTCATGCTTTCGATCGCCATTCGGATATGCTCATCCCATGATGTCGCTATGATCACTGCCTCTACATTCGCATCCGTAAGCATCTTCATGAAATCCAAGTATTCCTTCGGACGCTTTCCGCACTTTTTCTCGATCTTATCCGCCGCCGATGCCGTTCTGTCTTCATACACATCGCACACCGCCGTGATCTGCGCTTCTTCCATGCCCGCCGTCAAATCCGCCAACAAACTGCCGCGGCATCCTAACCCGACAATCCCTACTTTTACCTTCTTCATGCTTCCTCCTCGCTGTACCTGTCCGGCACCTTTTTCGGTTTCAGTATATCACATTTTTCCGGGCTCGCGTTATCTTTATTTTCTCAGTTTTTTACGATATCTTATTGTTTTCCGATGATTTGCTCGCATTTTTGTCCCGCCCCTCCCAAAAAACTTTCTTACGGCAAAATTTTTTCTCTGCCCCTTTCTTTGGGCGTCATCTTTCTTTGAAAAAATTCTGAACAGGCATTTTCCCAAAAAAAATCGGTTTGCACTCAACATTGGGTGCAAACCGATTTTTTTCATAACTTATTACAAACTTAAAAGTATCTCTTGCAATTGCGGAAACGTTTCTGCAAAGCGTTCCGCGCCCGCATCCAGCAATTGTTCTTTCGTGCGATATCCCCACAGAACGCTCACGCTCCGCATACCGGCATTGTGAGCCGTCTGCACATCCGTATCGCCGTCCCCTACGAACACCGCCTCTTTTTCCGAAACGCCGAGCTCCTTCAAAACCATGCGCGTGCTCGTCGGATCGGGCTTGACGGGAATTCCGTCCCGATTCCCGAATATCACGTCAAAACCAAAGTCCTTCAAAAGCGTTCTTCCCAAAACATCCGCCGCCTGCTGCGATTTATTCGTAACGACGGCAAGTTTTATTCCCGCTTTTTTCAGTGCGTCCATACACTCTTTTTCCTGCGGAAACGTCCTGGTATGTTCGTTTTTACAGCAAAAATGGATCGGGCAGTAGACATTCCGATAAAAATATTCCGCCTGTCCGCGCTTTTCTTCCGGCAACGCACACTCCGCAAACTGCAAACCGCCATGCCCCACATACGCCTGCGTCTGTTTCAGCGTGATCTTCGGGCAGCCGTATTTCTCCAGCGCCGCATTCATGCACGCATTCAGATCCGGCAATGTGTCCAGTACCGTTCCGTCCAAATCAAAAATGACCGCTTTTATCATAGGTTCCGCCTGCCTGTCTTCCTTTACATCTTTTCCGGTACACCGATCCCCAACAGTCCCAACGCGTTCTTCAGAGTGATCAGCGTCGCTTCCGTCAACGCCAGGCGAAATTCCCGCGTTTCCTTTTCCGCATTCAGGATCGAACAGTCAAAATAAAATTTATTATACACCTGTGCCAGATCTACGGCATAGCGCGCAATCAGGCAAGGTTCGTATTTTTCCAGTGCATCGTGCAATACATTCGGCAGATCTGCCAACCGCTTGACAAGTTCAAATTCCTGCGGGCAGATATCTCCCGCTTTCCATGACGCCGCCTTTCCGCCTTTCTCCAGCACACTGTTTGCACGCGCGCAGGTGTACTGCACATAACAGGATGTCTCGCCTTCAAAATTCAGTACTTTATCGTAGGAGAATGTAATGTCCTTGATCTTGTTGTTATACAGCGCTCCGAAGATCACCGCCCCCACGCCGACCGTCTTGGCAATGGCTTCTTTGTTCTCCAGCGAAGGGTTCTTTTCCGTAATGATCGTCAGCGCTTTTTGCACGCATTTTTGTATGACGTCCTCCAAATAAACGACTTTTCCCTTGCGCGTAGACATCGATCCGTCTTCCAGCGACACCATACCGTATGCAACGTGCACAAGATCTTTGGCCCATTCCTTGCCCATCAGTTCCAATACTTTGAAAAACTGCTTGAAATGCAGATTCTGCTGGTACGCGACAACGTACAGGCATTTATAAAAATCATAGGTCTTCTTGCGGTAGATCGCCGCTGCAATATCGCGCGTGGCATACAGGGACGCCCCGTCCGAACGCAGTATAATGCACGGCGGCATTCCGTACGCTTCCAGATCCACGATCTGCGCGCCCTCACTCTCCTTTAACAGCCCTTTTTCACGCAATTCGTCGATCACGGGCTGCATTTTATCATTGTAAAAACTCTCGCCCGCCCAACTGTCAAAATGCACGTCTAGCATTTCATAGATCCTGCCCACATCTTTCAGGGTCAGTTCCTTGAACCAGTTGAAAAGCGCTACACTCTCTTCATCCTTTTCTTCGATCTTTTTGAAAAATGCGCGCGCCTCGTCGTTCAGAGACGGATCTTTTTCCGCTTCTTCATGAAAGCGCACATACAGAGCGTTCAGCGCCCGAAGCCCGCCTTTTTCTATATCCTCTTTCTTCCCCCAGCGCTTGTACGCCGAGATCAGCTTTCCGAACTGCGTGCCGTAATCCCCTAAATGATTGATCCCGACAGGATGATACCCTAAAAATTTGTGGAGCTTATAGAGAGAACTCCCCAGTACCGTCGTCGATAAATGCCCGATATGAAACGGCTTCGCAATATTCACAGACGAATAGTCGATACAGACAGTCCTGCCCTGTCCTTCTTCCGACGAACCGTACTTTTCACGCTCCGCAAAAATCCGGCCGAGCGTCTGTTCCGTCCATACGGCGCGGTTGATCTTGAAATTCACGTATCCGTTTACCGCACTCACTTGGGATACGATGTCATCCTTTTTATAATTGTCCGCGATCTCCTGCGCGATCAGCGCGGGTGCTTTCCGCATTGTCTTTGCAAGCCGAAAACACGGCAGAGCAAAATCTCCCATCTCCGTATTCGGCGGCAATGCCAACATCGAATAAATTTCGTCTTCACTCAATTCTCCCGCTTGGATATGCGCGGCAATGTGTCTTTTAAAATCCATAATAACCTCTGCTTTGTCTTCATTCTTTACAAGTTTATCATAAATTCCGCTTTTTGACAACTTTTTCAGCTTTTGCCCTGCCTTTTATTTTGATTATTTTCTTTTTTGTATTATAATAAGAGAAGTATGAACACTGCACGGCCTCAATGCCGTACACTGCACAGAGGTATTTATCATGAAATTAGGTGTCGTCGGTCTTCCGAACGTCGGAAAATCCACACTCTTTAACGCGATCACGCATGCGGGCGCTGAAGCCGCCAACTATCCCTTCTGCACCATCGAACCCAATGTCGGCGTCGTTGCCGTCCCCGATGAACGGCTGGACAAACTTGCCGCCCTTTACGACAGCAAAAAAATCACACCCGCCGTCATCGAATTTGTCGATATTGCAGGACTTGTCAAGGGCGCTTCTCACGGCGAAGGGCTGGGGAATAAATTCCTTTCTCACATCCGCGAAGTAGATGCGATCGTTCACGTCGTGCGCTGTTTCGAAGACGAAAACATCACGCACGTTGAAAATTCCATCGACCCCGTCCGCGATATCACTACCATCAATCTCGAACTCATCCTCTCGGACATGGAAACCGTTCAAAGACGGCTCGACCGTGCAAAAAATTCCGCCAAAGGCGGCGACAAAAAATTCCTCGCCGAAGCTGAGTTTTTGCAGAAAGTTTACGATCATCTTTCCAAAGAACAGTGCGCCAGAACCATGCAGCTTTCCGAGGAAGAACAGGAATTCATGCAGAATTTATTCCTGCTTACTTCCAAACCTGTCATTTACGCCGCCAACATTTCTGAAAAAGATATGGGCAAAGCCGACGCCGACTTGCCGTTTGTAAAACAGGTAGAAGAATTTGCCGCCAAAGAAGGCAGCGAGGTGCTCGTCATCTGCGCGAAAACAGAAGAAGAACTTTCCCAGCTTCCGCCCGATGAAGCCCAGATGTTCCTGGAAGAACTCGGCCTGCGTGAAAGCGGTCTTTCCCGCCTGATCAAAAAGTCTTATTCTCTGCTCGGGCTCATCAGCTACCTGACGGCAGGCGAAAAAGAAACGCGCGCCTGGACGATCACCAAAGGCACAAAAGCACCGCAGGCTGCGGGCAAGATCCATACCGATTTCGAAAAAGGTTTTATCCGCGCCGAAGTCGTCGACTGGCAGACTCTTCTCGAATGCGGCAACTACAATGCCGCAAAGGAAAAAGGCAAAGTTCGTTCGGAAGGAAAAGATTACGTTATCAAGGACGGAGACGTCGTTTTGTTCCGCTTTAACGTTTAAATCAATATTTCAATCTACAAAGCGGAGGGGCGCAAACTTATGCGCCCCTCCGCTTTGCGTTTTTTATGTAAGAAATAATCGGATCAGTCTTTCGCCTCGTGCCTTGATTTATAAATACTTGAACCGAAGCCCTGCCGCTGTTGTCCGTAAAATATTTTTATCTTTGCGCTTTCATAAGATCAAACACTTTGCAGACCAAACAACAAACAAAGCAAAAAACTTTCTTTCAGTCAGATCCGATGTTCCAGGACTTTACGCTTTTTGTTTTTTGAAAATATACATACGGCTCAGAATACAGCCGCTGTTTTTTGAGACTGTTTCAAAATCAAACATATTCCGAAGCGGAAAATCTCCGTTCATCAACAATTCACCGCTCACTGTAAACAAAACATTTCCGCCTCGTTCGGATATTTCATACAGTGCGGACGGGTTCAGTCCCTTGAAACGGATCGTCTGCAAAGGCGCTGACGGATAGATTTTGGTCAGATTGACTACGGCGATCGCACTGTTTTTATCTTTGGATACCGTAATAAATCCTTCCGTACCGCTCCCTCCTAACCGATATTGATCGCCGTACTGCAACAGCTTCCGATTTGCCTTGTAAAACGTGATTTGTTCCTTTACCTGTTCCATCTCCTGCGGCGTAAATTTCGTCATGTCCAGTTCGTACCCGAGCACGCCGCCGCAAGCAACGTTGAAACGCGCTTCCAACGGATTGGTATTGCCGGTCTGATGATTCGGGCATGCAGATACATGCGCCCCCATCGCCGTCTGCGGATATCCGTAAGACGTGCCGCGCTGTATAAAGAGACGTTCGCGCGCATCTGTATCGTCGCTCGTCCAGTACTGAGGAAAATAACAGAGATTGCCCAAATCGAATCTTCCCCCGCCGCCGGCACAGCCTTCAAACAACACAAAGGGGAATTTTTTCATAATCTTCGAAACGACGCGATAATATCCCAACATATACCGATGAAAATATTCGCCGGCTAAGATGCCTTTTCCGTAACAATCGGTCAGCGAACGGTTAAAATCCCACTTCACATAGTCCGCTCCGCTGCGGGATATCACATCACTGATCGTGCGTACCACATAATTCTGCACTTTTTCATCCGCCATGTTCAGCATAAGCTGATGGCGCATCCGCTCCGGATCCCTGCCCGGAATCTTCATCGCAAAATTCGGATGCGTACGATAAAGCTCGCTGTCTTCGCTGATCATCTCCGGTTCTACCCAGATCCCGAACGAAAGCCCCATTGCATGGATCTTCCCCGCAAGATTTGCAAGCCCCCCTCCCGTCTTCTCCGGATTGTCAAACCAATCCCCCAAAGAACAGGTATCACTGTTGCGTTTGCCAAACCATCCGTCATCCAAAACAAACAGTTCTGCTCCCGCTTCTTTCGACGCTTTCGCAATCGCCAACAGCTTTTCCTCGTTAAAATCAAAATACGTGCCTTCCCAGTTATTCACCAGAACAGGACGCTCCCGCCGCTTCCATTTGCCGCGCACAATATGCTCCGCTATAAATGAATGCATCTGCAGGCTCATTGCATCTTCATCCGCGGCATAACACATGACCGCTTCCGGCGAATAAAATTCTTCCCCCGGCAAAAGCTTCCAGTCCAGCATAAAATCATTCATGCCAACCAACGCGCGCGTGATCCCGCTCCCGTCCGTTTCAAAGGTCTCCTTATGATTTCCCGAATATACCAGATTAAACCCGTAAACACCGCCCGCATTTTCTGCCATCACGAACGGATTGCGCGTATGCGAAGACATCCCTCGCTTGGAATCGTTGACAAAGATCCCCCCGCTAAGCACGCGTTCCACCCGCTGACGCTCATGCGCCCATGCTCCTTCAAATGTAACGATATTATAATCCGAACCGATCAGATCCAGCTGAAGGCTCATCAATTTGCGAATATGGATCTCTTTTCTGCTTGCATTTACGATTTTTGAAGATACCGCAATGACATCACTGTCCTCAAAGACCGTATAATACAAATACAGTGCTATCTTTGTGGGGGCATCCACAAATTTCATTTCCAGCGTCTTACCTTCCCCGTACGAAGAAGGAAGCCCCGGAATTTCCGGTTTTTCCGCCAAGATCTTGCATTTGGAAAATTCAAAATCCGCCGCAAATCCGCCGTCCGCATTCTCCAAAACCACCCCGTAATCCAGATAGTTACTCTTTCCGGGCGAAGAAACCAGCTTCCGCATCCCGGTTGCATATACCTGAAAATCTGAAGCACTGCTCAGCCTTTTCCCGTAATAAACATATTCTGCCGTATCCGCTTTGATCGCAAGCGTCGTGTTCACCGTATCCAGCCGTATAATCTGCCCCTTTCTCTTAATCATAAAAGCCTCCGCTTTGATTTGCGGATCGTTTTTCCGCTATATTTTCAAGTATATCATATTTAATTGGGTTTGTATAGTGAAAAAATTATTTTTATAAAAAAAACAAAACGTTCACCTCTTGCTGCATTTTGCCTTTTATCTTAAAAACAGCCCCCAAAAAAGGCATTTTACCTGAAAAAAGATAAAATGCCTTATAAATTTATTAAATTTTAACTGATTTTATCTGTTTTTTATTTGCCTTACAAACACCTTGCTTTTTCAGCATCTGGAAATTTCTTTGCGCCTGCGCTCATAAAATGCGATCGTCTTTTCCATCAGTTCTCTGTCCGCAATCGGCTGTTCACAGCGCAAAGCTCCGTCTTCGTTGACCGACGACATATCCAACGCCGCTTCCGTAAACTGCTGCACGAGCTGGGCATGAAAACTGTTTGATGTGCAATCCTCCAAAGCCGCAGCATAACACAACAAGACGGCTCTCTCTGCCGCACACATATCCGACAACGCATCCGCTTCGTTCAGCGATACATCCCTTTTACTCAATTTTTGCATATACGTCTCCCTTGTTTTTAACTATTGCTGTTTCAAAGTATCCAACAGAGCACAATACCTTGCGGCATGATTTTGCGACAAAGTACGCATCCGTGCCGACAGAACGCTGTCCGTCAAAGTGTTTGCATACAGCTTTGCTTTTTCCCCTGCAAGATATTCCGCTTCCAGCAGATTGCAAATACGCGCCAAAGACCGCGCAGAAAAACGGTTGATCATTCTTTTTACTCCTATGCAATCAGTTTGCGCTAAAAGAAATTTCTTATGCGGGATTTCTCCATTTAATACGCCGCACCGATAAAATGCATTCTTACAAAAATTTGTCGTTTTGCAGCAATGCAAAAAAATTTCCCCTACACACATAAAAACCAAGGGCAGGCGTGCAAATGTTTGCACGCCTGCCCTTGGGCTGATCAGATCATATTTATGCGTAATTTTTTAACGAATTTTCACAAACAGATTTTTTAAATTCACCCTGTAACTCAAGCAAAAATTATTTTTTTCACCCTTTCAAATCCGCTGTACGCTATTTTCTTTTGAAAAGCGTCCTGCGGCAGCTGTCGCACTCGATGGGCGTTCCTTCCGCCAGTTTGGAAAGCTCGGCAATGGAAAGTTCCATTCCGCACTGCGGACAGCGGTTGTCCTTTACCTCACAAACAACGGGATATAATTTTTCGCGACGCTTGGCGTTATACTTTTCCAGCTGATCTTTCGGAACTTTCTCAGCCAGTTTTTTCATCTCCGCTTCGATTTCGGCAATCTCCGCTGCATGCGATTCTTTTATTTCCGCATATTTTTCCTTGTATTCCTTGTACTGGCGCTGCATGGCGATCGTCTGCTTTTTCACCGTCTGGTATTCCGCCGACGCCGCCTCGATCATCGACGCAAGCTTATTGATTTCCGTTTTCAATCCGCGCAGATTATCCGAGATCTGCGTGGCATTCTTTTTATAGAAGGAAATTTCTCCGCCCTGCTCACCGATCATTTCATCCAGATTTTCATAATCCTTGATCGTATCGGCAATTTCCTTATACTTCTTTTCGAGTTGTTCATACAAATGGCGTATTTCCGCCGCTTTTGCATCCAGAGCTTCCAGTTTTTCAGGCGCCTTTTCCGACAAAAATTTACGCGACGTCATATACTTTTTACGCTCTTCCGTAGCCGAAATCGCTTGCTCCACCGCGCGAAGTTTCCCGTCTGCCTCCTGGTATCTCAACAAATCGTCTATCATTTTACACCTCCGCTCTTAAAGCATAAACCGGTCTTCATAAAACACGCAAGGCACACCCAGTTTGTCTTTAAGTTCCTGATAAATTTTCTTAAATCCATAATTTTCGCTTGCATAATGCGTTAATTGCACTACATTCAGGCCCGACTCCATCGCATCGCAAATAAAATTGTGTTTTATATCCGCAGAAACGATCACTTGCGCTCCCGCTCGCTTTGCCGACGCGATCGCGCCCGCATCCACGCCTGCCCCGCAAAAAGACGCCGCGCGCGTGATCATCCGCTCTTCTCCGTACACAAATGCTCGCTCCGTGCACAACGCATCCTTCAAATGCTGTACAAAAACCGAAAAAGCGGTCTCGTCCACATCATAAATCCTGCCGTAGCCGCCTTTTACCAGCTTTTCTTGCGGGACGAGCTCTCCTTTCCCGCCGGCCGCACGCGCCAGGCTTTCATCGATCCCGCCTTCCGCGCAGTCCAGATTCAGGTGCATGGAAATAATTCCGATCCCGTTCTCCGCCGCGCGCAGAATACGCGCCCCGAGCGGATCGTCCGCACGAAGCCCCGAAACAGGATAAAAAATCGCAGGATGATGCGTTACGATCAAATTATACCCGTTTTCAAGCGCGGCATCCAGCGCTCCTTGGGAAAGATCCAGCGAAAAAACCGCCCCCGCGATCTCTTTGCCGCCGTCCAGCAATATGCCGCTGTTGTCATGCCCGCCGTACGACGCTATGTATTCGTCGCTCAGTTTCTTCGGAAACCGCGCGTCGATCTTTTCATAAATTTCTTTCAGCTTCATGCAAAATCTCCGTCAAAAGCACACATCGGTTCTTCACCGCAGGAATCTCTTTTCCCGCAGCGCTCAACTGCTCACGGCATTTTCCGATCTCAGCTTGCAGAAACATCACAAAATCTTTCGTCGGGGAATTCAGATTATCGTACCCGAAAAGCAAGGTACGTTCATCGTATTTTCGCACCGCACCGCCTTTTTGAGCACAGATAACATCGTAAAATTTTCCGTCAAAAAACGTATAGTCGCGCGTCAGCGCATAGCCGTTTATCAACAAATATTCCCGCAGCTTTGAAGAGTTTTTCATCGGTTGCAAAACCAATCTTTGCGGCAAAAAACCGTCTTTTAAAATCCCGATGATCTCTTCGCCGCCCATTCCGCCGATCAATACCTGCTCCGCATCCTTCGGCACAAGTTCCAGCCCCGCACAGCAAAAGCTTTTGACCGTCCCCGCCTCTATGTATGCGGAAAGCAGTTTCTCCGCTTTCGCAAGACTCGCCGCACTGATATCCGAAATATAACAACGCTCGCAAAGACCTTGCCGCAGTACAAATTCCGCGCAATACCCGTGATCGCACCCGACATCCGCAAATATCTTGCAAGCACGGATCTCGCTGCAGAGAGTCTGCAACCGCAAAGAAAGTTTCATCAGTCGAGAAAATCCTTCAGCTTCTTGCTGCGGGAAGGATGGCGCAGTTTACGCAGTGCCTTCGCTTCGATCTGACGGATGCGCTCCCTCGTTACATTAAACTCCTTGCCCACTTCTTCCAGTGTGCGGGGCTTTCCGTCGTCGATCCCGTAACGCAGGCGCAACACTTTTTCTTCCCGGGGCGTAAGCGTGTCCAGCACGCCCAAAAGCTGTTCTTTCAGCATCGTGAAAGCAACCGAATCGGACGGCGTGATCGCGCGATCATCTTCGATAAAATCTCCAAGATGCGAATCTTCTTCCTCGCCGATCGGGGTCTCCAAAGAGACAGGATCCTGTGCGATCTTTTGGATCTCACGGACGCGGTCGACCGGCATATTCAGCTCTTTTGCGATCTCTTCCGGCGTCGGTTCCCTGCCCAGCTGCTGCAGCAAAATACGTGAAGCACGCGTCAGACGGTTGATCGTCTCCACCATATGCACGGGAATACGGATCGTTCGAGCCTGGTCCGCGATCGCGCGCGTGATCGCCTGGCGGATCCACCACGTCGCATACGTGGAAAACTTGAATCCTTTCTGATAATCAAATTTTTCCACCGCTTTCATCAATCCGAGATTGCCCTCCTGGATCAGATCCAAAAACAGCATCCCGCGCCCGACATACCGCTTTGCAATGGAAACGACAAGTCGAAGGTTTGCCTCCGACAAGCGTTTCTTCGCCGCTTCGTCGCCTTCCTGCATCTTGCGCGCCAGCTCGATCTCTTCATCCACCGATAGCAGCGGCACCCTGCCGATATCTTTCAGATACATCTTGACCGGATCGTCCAGCCCGATGTCGCGCAGTGCCTGTTCAAAGAGTTCGCGGTCGCGCTCGTCTTCGTCTACGATCTGAATTCCCGCTTCTCCGATCGATTTGTAAATATAATCGATCTGATCGGGACTTGTATCAATTTTTTCCAGAATATCACACAGCACATTGGTCGAAATACTGCCCTTCTGCCGATATTCACTGATGATCTGTTTAAGCATGTCATTCAGTTTCTGTTCGGATACACTCATTTTGTTTTTCTGCTGTCCTCCGCTTATGTTAAAAATTTTTCAGTTCAATGGTCAGCCGCAGGATCTCACGCGTGATCTCTCGCTTTTTTGCAAGATCCGTCTCCGCATCGCACAGCCTGCTCAGCCGCTCCAGCTCCGCTTCAACGCGCGCACGCTCCAGTGTCTGCACGCAATCATGAAAATATCGTTCCGCTCCCGGCCCCGTCAGGCTCTCTCCCACACTCAGGTCAAGAATCTGCGAAAGCTCGGGTTCGTTTTCGTCCACAATGTCGAAAATCGCACTCGCTCGTATCGGTTCCCCCGCTTTTTGCCGCGCTTTGACATATTCCGCGATAGTATTATGCACAGGATTGTCGAATTTGACACCCGAAATATCAAAATTTTTCGCATATTTCGCGCCAAATAGCACGGAAGCCAATATAAATCGGCATGCTTTCAGTTTTCCGTCCGATCCGTCTTCCCGATGCACGGGTTCCCGTATCTCCGATTCTTCCCGCTGCTGCGGAACATTTTCCAGATCACGCCGCAGCGATTCGTAAGTCATCCCCGTTTCATCACGCAGCCGTTTGAGCAGATCTTCCTTCACGCTCTCACTGTCCGCTTCCGCGATCACCTTCAGCGCGGCTGCTATATAGGCACGCTTGTCCTCCGTCTTCGTAAGATCCAGCCCGTGCTTTTGCACCTGCAGCTTAAAATCGATCAACGGCATCGCTTTGTCCAAACAACTCTGATACCCTTCCGCTCCGCGGCGCTTGATCACATCGTCCGGGTCCAGCCCTTCGGGCAGCGGTACCACCCGCACGTTCACCTGTTCGTCCCGCAGGATCTCCAATCCGCGGATCGCTCCTTTCTGCCCCGCAAAGTCTCCGTCATAACTGATATACACGTTGTCGGCATACCGCTTTACAAGCCGCGCCTGCTCCTTCGTCAGCGCCGTTCCCATGCTCGCCACTACATTTTCAAACCCTGCCTGAAACAAAGAAATCGTGTCCATATATCCTTCCACCATGATAATGTCTTTCAGGACTCCCGCCTTCTTTTGCTTCTTGATTTGATTGATATTGTATAAATTCTTGCTCTTATTGAACACCATCGTCTCGCGCGTGTTCTTGTACTTTGCAAAATCTGTCTTTTCCAGCACGCGGCCGCCGAAAGCAACCACATCTCCCATGGCATTGATCACCGGAAAGATCAGGCGCTCCGCCTGCGCATCCACCAGACGCTTGTTTTTCTCCGATTCGATCACCGCACCGCTGTCAATGATGTCTTCGCGCGAATACCCTTTGTCCAAAAGATACTGCGGCAGACTAATAAAATCCAACGACGCACCCAGTCCGAATTTGCGGACCACCGGTGCAGAAATTTTTCTCGATAAAATATATTGAATATGCGCGTCCGCATGCCCGGAATTGAGATTGTTCAGGTAAAAATGCGCGCTTTCGCGCAAAACCTTGAGTATATTGTCCCGTTTTTTCTTCTGTTCAATGACCTTTTCGGTATCAAAATTCATTTCCGGCATCGGAAGTTTCGCCCGTTCCGCCAACATCTCTACGGCATCCATAAAATCCACCGATTCGATTTCGCGGATAAACGTGATCACATCTCCCGAAACGCCGCACCCGAAACAATGATAAAACTGTCCTTCTTCGTTTACCGTAAACGACGGCGTCTTTTCGTGATGAAACGGACATCGTCCCCACCAGTTTCCGCCCTTACGCTCCAGCGAAACATAATTTCCGACAATCTCGACAAGATTATTCTTACTCTTTAGTTGCGACAAAAATTCAGGATCCAGTCCCTTTGCCATATACTCCTCATTCCTCTGTTTCAAATATTCTGCCAGCCCGACAGGCTTCAGATATCCTCAATATCTTTTTCCGTCAACGCCCAACTGCGCGGAACAAAGATGTATTCGAATACTGCTATTGCAAACTTGTCCGTCATGGAAGACAGATAATCACAAATTACCTGCTCCAGCGGATACCGCTCGGAAAGCTCCAGATAAAACGCCGGAAGCCTGTCCTTATTTGCTTTGAAATATTCATACATCCCCGAAAGCATTCGCTTTGCCCGCTCTTCTTCTTTCATGGACGTGGGCGTAATATACACTTTATCAAACATGAACGCCCGCAGATTTTCCAGCGCTTCCGCTTCCCGCTCGCCCATTGCGACGCGGTTCTTTCCCACACTGTTTTCATAAATAGACGTGATCATGGTGTTGATCCGATCTCGCGAGCTTGCCCCCAGCACGGCGACTTCTTTCTTCGGCAGATCCTCCGACCGCAAAAGTCCGGCACGGATCGCATCCTCAATATCATGATTCACATAGGCGATCCGATCTGCCAACGATACCGCCTTTCCTTCCAATGTCGCAGGATTGCCGCTTTTTTTATGATTTATTATACCGTCGCGCACTTCAAAGGTCAGATTCAGCCCTTTCCCTTCTTTCTCCAACACGTCCACGACACGAAGCGACTGCACATTGTGCGAAAAACCGTTCGGCGACAGCGAATTCAAAACGCGTTCGCCTGCATGCCCGAACGGCGTATGCCCCAAGTCATGACCCAATGCGATCGCTTCCGCCAGATCTTCATTCAAAGCCAAAGACCGAGCGATCGAACGAGCGATCTGCGAAACGTCGATTGTGTGCGTCATACGCGTACGGAAATGGTCGCCTTCCGGCGAAAAAAACACCTGCGTCTTGTTCTTCAGCCGCAAAAACGCTTTGCTGTATATGATCCTGTCTCGGTCGCGCTGAAAATCGGTACGCATATTGCAGGGCGTTTCTTCCCGTTCTCTGCCCTTGGTATCCCTGGATTTGCAGGCATATTCCGAAAGAAACATTTCTTCCGCTTTATATGTACGCTCCTTGATATCAAAACGGCGCATCTCTACCCCCCTTTCCTTCTCTTTTTCGGCCTGTAACCCTGTATAATAATAATTTCGACGAAATCTTTTAAAACCCTTTTTTTATGTGAAAATTTTTTATAAGAATTTTAGCCGTCGCACCGATTTTTCGGTGCGGCGGCAGGCTCAGCATATCTTTTTCAGATCACTGCGCCGCCGTTGACGCGCAGGATCTCACCTGTTATATATTTGCTTTCGGCAAGAAAGCAAACCGCCTGAGCAACTTCTTCGGGCAAGCCCTGTCTGCCCGAAGGGATCGCGTCCGTAAACGCCGCCACCTCTTCGGCTGAAAAACGAGCATTCATCTGTGTTTCGATCATGCCGCAGGAAACCGCGTTGACGCGGATCCCGCAAGGCCCCAATTCTTTTGCCGCCGCTTTCGTGAACCCGATCAATGCAGCTTTACTCGCCGAATACGCCGCTTCGCACGACGCACCGACTTCCCCCCACATGGAAGAAACGTTGATGATGCAGCCTCCGCGGCTTCGCAGTTTTGGGATCGCCGCGCGCGTGCATAAGAAAGCGCCCGTCATATTTATCGAAAATACCCTGTTCCACTCGGAAAGCGGCATATCCTGGATCAAACCGAAAGAGGCTATCCCTGCGTTGTTCACCAATATTTCCAGCCCAAACACGGAAGAAAACATTTCTTCCACCTGTTTTTCATCCGATACATCACAGCAGAATACGCTCGCCTCTCCGCCTGCTTTTCGGATAAGTTCCAGCGTTTCTTTCGCGCTCTTTTCATCCTTTTGATAACAAAAAGCTATATCGTACCCTGCTTTTGCAAACGAAACGCAAATTGCTCTGCCGATACCGCGCGATCCTCCCGTAACCAGAACCGTGCTCATTTTTCGCCCCGCACGGGAATTTCAAATTTCTTTAAAATATTCCGCGCCACCTCGTCTATGCTCATACCGTTCGTGTCTACGGTATAATCCGCACATCCTTCATAGACAGGCGTTCTCTGATCGAGCAGCTGTTTCATCTTTTCAAACGTCGTGTTTTTCAAAAGCGGACGCTCGTCTCCCGTATGCCCGGTCCGCTCAAACAATACATTGATATCCACTTTCAGAAAGACTATTTTCCCGCCGCCTGCCTTGAATGCCGCCGAATTTTCCGGTTTCAGCACGCATCCGCCGCCCGTCGATATCACGCAATTCTCTTCTCCCGCCACGCTTCGGACAACTTCCGTTTCAATTTCGCGAAACCGTGCTTCTCCGTAAAACTCAAAAATACCCGGTATACTGCCGTACCGCTGTGTGATCAGATCGTCCGTATCATACCAACGCATTCCGCTCAGCTCGGAAATGCGGATCCCGACCGTCGTCTTGCCTGCCCCCATCATTCCGCAAAGTACAATATTCATAACAAAAAACTCTCCGCTGCCAAAATGTAACTGTTTTTGCCAAACCCTAAAATCGTACCGCGGCATACTTCCGAAATGACCGACTTATGCCGAAACTCTTCCCTTTTGTGAACATTGGACATATGCACTTCCACGACAGGTGTATTCACCGACGCGATCGCATCGCGGATTGCATAGCTGTAATGCGTAAACGCGCCCGCATTCAGAATGATCCCGTCCGCATCGCTTGTCTGTATCTTCGTGCAGATCTCTCCTTCCAGATTGCTCTGGTAAAATTCACATTCCGCTCCGCGCGCTTTGCAGTAAGCCGCAATTTCCGCATTGATATCTTCCAGCGTCTGCGTTCCGTATACGCCCTGCTCGCGTCTGCCCGTCATGTTCAGGTTCACCCCGTTGAGAATCAGCAGTTTCATGGATCCCTTCTCCTTTTTCCGTTTCGTAATTTTTCTTTCAGTCCGCAAACTTTTTCCGGTATTCCTCAAACAGTTTTTTCGCTTCCGCCGCATCCGGATCACGCCCCAGCAAAATACAATCTCCGTAATATGCCTGATAAAACAACATGCTTTCCCCGTTTACGATCTTCTTCCCGAGCGTCTCCGCAATCCGCAAAAATTCACTCTTGCGGGGCACATAGATCAGATCGACCGCCGCTTCACAACGCGACAGAATATCCTCGCCCACCGGGGATTTGCCTTCCGTTTTATGCATCCCTACACCCGTAACGTTTACGATCATAAAATAATCTTCCGGGGAAAGCTGCTTTAAAACCGTCAGGTTGCCGAACTCGCGCTGAAGCTCCTGCGCATTTTCCGTTTTCAGGTCATAGACGAATACCTGCGCCCCTGCATCGGAAAGTTTTTTTACCACGCTCCTGCCTGCACCGCCGGCGCCCAGCACCAATACTTTTTTCCCTTCAACCTCTATGCCGTTGTTCTTCATCATCAGCATAAAACCTTCGCCGTCCGTATTGTATCCCATCCCGTCTTTGACCAGGTTTACCGCGCCGAACGTCTTGGCATCCCCTTTTAATCCTTTCAGGTACGGGATGATATCCAGTTTATACGGAATCGTTACGTTGAATGCATCATATTCCGCCAAAAGTTTTTTTACACAGCTGTCAAAATCCTCTTTTGCCAACGAAATCAGCTCATACGTGCAGCCGCTTCCCATTTCTTTCAGATCAAACGTATGCATTTTTGCGCTGTCCGATTTCGAAACATCCTTCCCGATCAAAGCAAGTTTTAACATATCCGCCTCCGTTTTCCGTAAAATTTCCGCATATTTTTTCGACATTTCATGATCCGACACTATTTCGCTTTGGAAAGCATGGAATAAAACTGCGGAAAGGAAATATTGACGCATTCCGCACCGATGATCTCTCCGCCTTCCTCACTCGCCGTCAGCGCAACCGCGCCGCTCATCGCGATCCTGTGGTCGGCACACGCATCCACAATCCCGCCGCGAAGGCTCTTCTTCCCGTTGATCACAAATCCGTCCGGCAATGTCTTGCAATCGCCACCCAAAGCATTCAGCATATTTGCCGTCGTCTCGATCCGATCGCTCTCTTTTACGCGCAGTTCTTCCGCTCCGCGGATCACGCTTTCGCCTTCCGCAAACGCGCAGAGCACCGCGATCACGGGCAATTCGTCGATCAGCGACGGCATGATATCCCGTTCCAGCTTTACCGCGCGAAGCTCCGACTTTTTTACCCGTATGTCCGCCACGGGCTCTCCGCATACCGTGCGTTCGTTTTCCAGAAAATAACGCACATTCATGCGGTCAAACACCTTTAAAATTCCCGTGCGGGTAGGATTGACTCCCACATTTTTACAGACGGTCTCGCCCAGCAACGCCCCCAGCGCCATAAAGTACGCTGCACTCGATATATCGGCGGGCACATCCACATCCACACAATGCAGGTCGCTCTTTCCTACCGTAACGCGGTTTCCTTCCGTGTGAATGTCCGCCCCCATCGCCGCGAGCATACGCTCCGTATGATCGCGCGACTTCAACGGTTCGCAGACCGTCGTCTTTCCTTCCGCGCCGAGCGCCGCCAGTATCAGGGCACTTTTGACCTGCGCGCTGGCGACCTTCGTATCCACTTCGCAGCCTTTCAGGACACTGCGCCGCACATATACGGGTGCCGTGCCGTTCGTCGTTTCCACGTCCGCCCCGAGAAGCCGCAAAGGCGCGGCAACCCGCTCCATCGGACGTTTTGAAAGGGATGCATCGCCTGTAAATTTAACATCAATATTTCTGCCCGCGGTCAGCCCCATCAGAAGCCGCATCGTCGTGCCGCTGTTTCCGCAATCGCATTCCGCATCGCAAAATTCTTTCGTACCCTTCACATATACCGTTCCGTCTTGCATGCGGATATCCGCCCCGAGCGCACGCATACACGCGATCGTCGAAAGACAATCTTCCCCAAGAAGCGCATTCGTGATCACTGCACAACCTTCCGCCGCCGCATTGAACATGACCGCCCGATGCGTGATGGATTTATCCCCGGGAATTTGGAAAATCCCGCAAAATGTTTCCTTGCTTTCGATTCTCATGAGCGTTTCTCCTGCAGCATTGCCAGATATTCGGCATACCGATCCGCCGAAAGAGTATATTCCGTATATTTCCCGCGCGCCTTCGATAAGATCATGGAAACAATTCCCTTTTCCGAATTCTTTTTATCCAGCAGAGCATATTTTACAACCGAAGCGGCGTTTTCAAACACAGGAATTTTCTTTTCCGCAAGCGCGACAAGCTCTCTCACACGCCGAGAATTTTCTGCCGTGCTCACTTTCTCCCGCTCGGCGATCAGGCTTTCCAGCCACATACCGATCAGTACATATTCCCCGTGCGAACGCCTGCCGTATTCCAGTTCGAGAGCGTGCCCCGTCGTGTGCCCGAGATTCAGACATTTCCGAAGTCCGCTCTGCTCCGTTTCGTCCTGTTCCACGACATTTGCTTTAAACCGAACACAATCCGCCACAATATCTTTCAAAAAAGCCATATCCGACAATTTCGACGAATTTTTAAGAATACGATCCCCTATATCTGCGTCCAAAACACCCGTTTTTATAATTTCGCCCCAACCGCACTTCATCTCACGGGGCGGCAAAGTCTTCAAAAACATGGGATCGCAAAAAACAAATTCCGGCTGATAAAATGCCCCCAACACATTTTTCACGCCGCCATAGTCGATCGCCGTTTTTCCGCCCACGGAACTGTCCACCTGTGCCAGCAACGTCGTCGGGATCTGCACGAGCCTTGTGCCTCGCATATATACAGACGCCGCAAATCCTGCCATGTCTCCCACGACGCCGCCGCCGACCGCCGCAACCACTGAGTTGCGGTGCAACTGCGCTTGAAGCATCTCGTCCAAAATCTGAAATAACGTATTCTTATTTTTATTGCGTTCTCCCGCTTTTACGATACAAATTTCCGCCGCAGGAAAATCTTTTTTCAATTTCTCGCCGTAAATACGGAACACGTTTGTATCCGTAACGATAAAAGCTTCTTTATCCTTTAAAAACTGCCGCGCCTGTTCGTATGCTCCTTCCCCGCAATAAACTGCGCTCGGGCGGGATTTTGTATGAACTTCTATGATCTGCATTTTTTTATCCTGTTAATCATTCTTTGGTGCAGGCTCGTTTTTTTGGCCTGCGGATCTGTCAGTATGCCCGCTTTTCCCGAGCTTCTTGCAATTTGCTTGGCTTAAAAAGCTCAGGGAAGCAAAGCGTATCTTTCCTTTATTTCGCGCATATTGTCGCCGCCGAGGCGCTCCTGGACTTTTTGTGCAAGCGCAAAACAAACCGTGCTTTCCGCCACGATCTCGCATGCGCAGATCGCACAGACATCGCTCCGTTCCGTTGCGGCGCGGCATGCTTCGCCCGTACTGAAATCCACTGTATTCAGACCGCGCATGAGTGTGGGGATCGGCTTCATCGCCGCCCGAAGCACGATCTCTTCTCCGTTGGACATTCCCCCTTCGATCCCGCCGGCTCTGTTCGTCTTTCTGATAAACTTACCGTTTTCCTTGTATATTTCATCATGAACTGCGCTTCCGCGGCGGCGCGCCGCTTCAAAGCCCAATCCGATTTCCACACCTTTGATCGCCTGGATCCCCATCAAAGCACCCGCCAGGTGTCCGTCCAGTTTTTCACCGTAGCTCATACAGCTGCCGAACCCGCTCTTTAAACCCTTTACGCGTATCTCCACGATCCCGCCTGCTGTATCCTTATCTTCTTTGATCTCATCGATGCGACGTTTCGCACGCTCGCAAACGACGGGATCCGGCATGAACAATTCGCTGTTCTTAACGTCCTTCAATTGCTCGAACGAATATTCCTTTTCATCCGAAATATCCGCCACAGACCGCACATATCCGCTCACTTCTACGCCGAGTGCACGCAAAAACATGCGCGCAACGGTGCCTGCCGCCACTCGTACCGCAGTCTCTCTGGCGGAAGCGCGCTCCAAAATATTCCGAGCATCCGTCTGATCATATTTGAGAATTCCGGAAAGATCTGCATGCCCGGGACGGACTTTGGTGAGCCGCCTCGCCGTTACATCCGCACCGTACGGAGACATATATTCTTCCCAGTTTTTATAGTCTTTGTTTTCTACCGTCAGACATACGGGACTGCCCAACGTCAGTCGGTTGCGCACCCCCGACAAAATCTGCACCGTGTCCGATTCGATTTTCTGTCTTGCACCCCTGCCGTATCCGCTCTGACGCATCGCCAGATACCGATTGATCTCTTCCGTATCAATTTCAAGATTGGAAGGCAATCCTTCTATAATTGCCGTAAGCGCCCTGCCGTGCGATTCTCCGCTCGTCATCCATCTGATCATTTTTTCTTTCCGCCTTTTTGTTATCGGCTGACAGAAGTTATCCGATAACTCCCGTCCCGCTCTATTGTCAATAGTATATTTCCCATTTCGTCCGTCCGATAAAACTCTGTTTCCGGAAAAGCGTTCTCCAGATTTGCAATCGGCGTCAGATTCGGGTGTCCGTATGTATTACCCGCCCCACAACTGATAAATATTTCCGCGGGCTTACAGTATTGCGCCAATTTCTCCCCTGTCGAAGAAGAACTTCCGTGGTGCCCTGCCTTCAGAAAATCCAAGTTCTCCAACCGCGGCGCCATAATCACGCTTCCGCGATCGGTCTCCGCTTCCAATTCGAATATAACCCCGTCTGTCGCTTTGTAATCGTCGACGATCTTGTTCTCCACTCGTTCCGACGCATCGCCCGTCAATAGCAGTCGCCTGCCCGCATATTCAAAATACACGACCGCCGAAGTATCGTTGACCGCTTCGGAATCGGAAACGCCGTCTTGTCCGTTATAAAAACTGCCGTCAATTTCCGGAGAAAACGGAGACAGCCACATCCCATAATAAAAGCATTCCGAATCTTCCGAATACACCGTCTGCAGAGTATGCGAGATCTCCGTATCCGTTCCCGTATCTTTCAACGCTTTGGCAAACGACGCAAATGCCGCATTCACATTTTCGTCTTCCGCATATGGGATAAAAACCTTCTTTGCGCCGAAACAGCGCAGCACATCATCCAGCCCGCCGGCATGGTCCGAATCGGTATGCGTCAGCAAAATATAATCAAATTCACGGATCCCCAGCGCAAAGCAATACCCAAGTATGCTCCTGGTCCCGCTTTCGGTACCGTCTCCGCCATCGATCAGCATCGTCTTTCCGTCCGGAAATTCGATCAGAGTGCAATCTCCCTGTCCTGCATCCAGAAAATGAATGCGCATCTCGCCCGGTTCACGTTTCGAAAGTTTCGGCTGCTCCGTCAACGCCCATACATACGCCAGCGGAAACATGAACCGATCCATCATGATCGCTGTCATAAGAACCACCGCGGCGATCACCAGCACCAATATTCTTCGTACGAACCGCTTCTTTTTGCGACACGCACTCCCCGTTCCCGACAACGCCTTACTTATTCTGTCTGCGTTATCTGCCTCTTTTGTAACTTTCCACATTTTTTCTACGCTTTTGTAAAACTTATCACGAAATTTTGGCTGAGTCTGAAAAATCCGACCCCTTATTTTTAAACAGATTGCGAAAAGCCCTATTTCCTGCCGTGCAACGCCCGCAGGATCTCACCCATCCGATCCTGTGCACATGTATATCCGATATCATACATCTGCGCACCGTATTGAATATCGATCGGCTTAAAGTCTTTCAGATCCGGCTCCAGCAGAATATCGCACTTCTCAAATCCGGTCTGCCGTATCGTCTTTCTGCCGCCGTCCGACGTTACAAACTGCGTTTCTCTGTAACTTTCCGCCGGAGATAATGCGATACCGATCACAAAATCAGCTCCCAGCATGCGCGCCGCATCGGCGGAAATCGCATTGCAGAATGCTCCGTCCGCATACTTTTCTCCGTCAATCTCCAACCCCTGAAAAAGAGGAGGCATGGATGAAGACGCCAATACTGCACGCGCCGCATTTCCTTCCGTCAGCATTCTCTGGGTACCGTCCGAAACCTTTGTAACGATCGCACAAAACGGCTTTTCCAATTCGGAAATATCACAGCCGCCCAACGCATCATCCACAACCGGCACTACAGGTTCCAAACTGCCTTTCAGCATCGCACCGATCACCGCTCCGCCGTACGCCGAACCCGTCATTAACCCTACGATATCCTGAGAACTGTAACCGCGCGCGCTCAATGCGCCAACGATCGCCCCCGCCGACGTTCCGGCAAACACATCAAATACAATTCCGTTTTCCGCAAATGCCTGCAGAGCTCCCAAATGCGCCATGCCTTTTGCTCCGCCGCTCCCCAACGCAAGCCCGATCACTTTCTGCTTCTTTTTACGAAATACTTGAAAAAATTTACGTTCAGTCATCCAACACCAACGCGCACGCGCCCCACATTCCTGCGTCATTTCCCAGGTCTGCGCGCACAATCGCCAACGGAATCCTGTCAAAGCCTACAAACAAATGCTCATCCACATATTTGCGGACCGGCTGCAACAGATAATCCCCTTCGCCCGATACGCCCCCGCCGACAATGATCGCCTGCGGACGGAATAAGTTTACCAAATTAAGAATTCCTTCACTTAAATACATTATGTAATTTTTGACCACTTCCCGCGCCGCCGAATCGCCCTCTTTGGCTGCCGTAAACGCCGTTCTGCCGTCTACCTGTTCGGGCGAACCCGCCAGCTTCCACATGGAAGAATTTTTATGTTCAAACATTGCCCGTTTTGTATCCCGTATTAACGCCGATGCAGATGCGTATTGTTCAAAACAGCCGCGTCTGCCGCACGGACAGGGAATTCCTCCGACAACCAACGTCATATGCCCTGCTTCCGCCGCTCCGCCTCGGAATCCTTCAAAAATCTTTCCGTTCAGTATGATCCCGCTTCCGACGCCCGTGCCTAACGTAATAAAGATACTGTTTTCATATTTCTTGCCCGCACCGAACCGCGCTTCGCCCAGCGCCGCCGCATTTGCGTCATTGGAAATCTTTACGTTCAGCCCGTTCAGTTCTCTTGAAAGATCCGCCGCAAGACTTTTATTCTCCCAGCCGAAATTGGTCCAAGATAAAACAACGCCATCCTTCCCGTTGATGATCCCCGGAGATCCGACACCCACACCGCAAAGCGACGAAAGCGCTGCATTGCCCTTTTCACAAACTTTCTTTACCAATCCTGCAAGCTTGGATACCGTCGCCGTATACCCGTCTTCTTTGCTCGTTTTGACCGTGTCCTTAACGATCAGCTTACCTGCGGCGTCAAATAACCCCGCCTTGGCGCTCATTCCGCCCAGATCGATCCCCACATAATACTTTGCAGCCATTCCCGCTTCACTCCTCATTTTTTTCTATCAGCGAAAGCACGCCTGCCGTACCCGTTTCCTCGGCGGCACTGCGCAATCTCCGCACAAATTCCTTATCATATTCCTGTGAATACTGCTCCGAACGCTTGGTAAAAGAACGCGAAAAATCAAACGCGGGTATGATCCCCTCTGCCGCCGTTTTCCGACTGAAACAGAATACCGCATTCGCGGCCGATTCAAACTCGTCTTTTGCAGGCGCCGTGCCGCACTCCGCATCCGGATATGTTGCGATCACCGTCAATGACCCGCCAGCGGAAATTTTTCTGGCAAGAGCAAACAACTTTTTCCCTGCCAGTAATCCGCTTTCCCGATCGCCGCTCTGCTTTTCCGCTGCCTGAACATATGCACTCAGTGAATCCACAAGCAACACGACGTCTTTTCCCGCCTCGGCAAGCCGCTTCGCACGCTCCGCCGCCAGACGAGCCGCCCGCATTCTCTTGGCAAATGTACTGTCAAAAGCCTCTGAAAAAACATAGCTGCCCGGCACCGCCGCCCTGAATTCACCGTTCTCCTCCGGCCTCTGTCCCAATAAAAGATAGATAACCTGCGCTTTATCCGCCACACTTTTCCCGAACTCTTGCAAAAACACGGTCTTTCCTGTACCCGATGCAGCAAGCAACAGCACACGCTGCCCCTTTCCGACCGGGCACAAAATATCCGCCGCCCGAAGAGCAGGATTCTCTGATTTCGAAAGATCGAACCGTTCGTTCGGATATTCTGCCGCAAGCTCTTCAAACCTGCGCCGCTCCACAAATACGGGAGGCCTGTTTTCTATTGCGGCTATCTGCACAAGCTGCGGCTTCTCTCCCTGCGGCTGCACGACATATCCGCTGACCATATCTCCTTCCCGTATATTGAATTCTTTGATCAGTTTCTCTTCTATAACAGGAAAATCCTGATACGTATCATCATTCTGCGGACAAAGCCGCCATAATCCCGCTCCGAAATTCTCAACAATACCTGAACACGCTTCATCCGCGTAACTATGTCTGCGGGGTGCTTCCGCACTGTCATGAAAACTGCTTTTCCCCGGTTCCACAGCATGATAATCATAAGGCAGATTTCTCTTGCAGTCATCGATGATGGCCTGCAGCTGCGCTATGCTTTCCCCCGATGCGTCGCTCGCCTTCACGCGCGCGCCGCGATGACTGCGCTGTTCCGGATCGCTCATTCCCGACGCGACCCCGATGATCCGCAATATCAGCGCATGCTTGCGTTCCGAAGTCGGAGCATTCACCCCGAATGCCCGCGCCAGATTCCGCACTTCATAAATATTCTTTCCGTTCAGATGCGAATACGCTGCTCCAAAAATCTCCAGCAACTGCTTTTCTTCCATGTCATTTCCTCTCCGGTATCCATATCTTCCCCGAATGCCCTTCCAACGGAATCCCACTGCCGATGTGTTCACACCTGTCCGTCAGATTTTCCAGAACGCTTGCGGGGTCTATGTCCAGCGTACAGTCTTTGCAATTAAAATGCATCGCACATGCCGCTTTCGGCTGCAGCCTTTCGATCAGCTCCAACGCTCCTTTCGCATCGATCGTATATACGCCGCCGATCGGCAACATTAAAAGATCCAAATCTTTCAGCTTTGCAGCCAAAGAATCCGAAATCCGCTCTCCGATGTCCCCCATATGGCAAATACGCTTTCCGTCCGCTTCCATCACAAATATAACGTTCTTGCCTCGCTTGGCACCTTTCACTTCGTCATGAAAGCTACCGTACCCCGTCAGACGAATCCCGCCGCAACGGTATTCTCCCGGTTCCGATATCACTTCCCGATACCCGTGAACGCCCTGCGTATACCCATGATCGAAATGAAAATGGCTGCATGTTACATAATCCGCTTCCACTGCCGGCATCTCATAACCGATTCCCGTATAAGGATCCGTTACCAATTTTGTACCGTCAGCCGCCGTAATCAAAAAACTTGAATGTCCCAGATACTCAACTTTCATCCCCTTCCCCTCCTTTACATTTCATTCTTTTTGCTGAAAAATGTATCTCATGATACTGTGCATATCCTGAAAAATCCAAAACATAGTCGCAAGAAATGTCAGTACGTCCGTCCGCTTCTTGCACTTGCAGCCGCTTTACAGTCGCTTGCGCGTCCACTTCTCCGAACGATGTCATTATCCTGACTTTCGTCTTCTGCCCTGACAACAACGTCAGTTCGTATGCCATTTCACCTCGGCGTTCGATCAAAACCCGATCGCCTGTCGCCTTAACGCGAAACATGACGTCTTCTTTTTCAAAGCTGTATGCGCCGTCCGCCGTACGCTCCGCTTTCGCGATGATTCGTTCCGTTCCCTCTTCGCTCTGCGTCCGCAGCACCGCTTTATATTCAGCTGTCCCGCCTTTCATCTGTGCCTGTCCACCTCCGGCTCAAGCCCACTGTATTCTACCCCATATTTATTATACTATATTTTGTGCAAATTGTAAAATAATTTGTTTAGAATGATGCTATTCTGTCGGATTTTGTAAAAAAATAAATTATTCGTATTCAACCTTATTTCCGACAGCGCTTCGGCTCAGATGATCTTTTTTTCCGTATCCAGCTCTTCTTTCCGCAAACGGCCTTCTTTCAAAAGAGCACACAAGGCAGATTCGTCCCCTCTTTCCAGCGCTGCCAAATATTCCTGCAACTTAGAGACAAGCAATGCAAGCTGCTCCGTTACCGCTTCGCGGTTCAGAATATAAAGCCTGGTCCAGATCTTTTCATCCACCCCTGCGATGCGCGTCATATCCTGAAAACTTCCGCCTGTAAAGCCAAAAAATCCACTGGCCTCAGGGCTTTTCACATAAGCATTGCTGACAATATGTGCCAGTTGCGATGTATAAGCGATCTTCCTGTCATGCTCTTGCGCCGTACATTCGCGAATCATCGAAAAGCCCATCTCTTTGTATATGGATCGCAATTGTGAAACCGCGCCGGCATCCGTATGTTCATTCTTGACAAGGATCATGCTCGCTCCGTCAAAGAGAGTTTCTGATGCATTTTCGAACCCCGAAACTTCTTTGCCTGCCATCGGATGACAGCCGACATATCTGAAATTTCGTTTTTTTGCATAAATAAACTGTTCAATTACTCCTTTTATTCCGCAAAAATCAACCACGATCGCCCCGTCTTGAAACACGGATTCATCCATAAACCGCATAGCCGCATCCGGAGGCAACGCCACAAAAACAAGGTCATACACTCTCGTATCTTCACACGCTTTCGCGATCGCCTTTGCTTCGACCGCAGCACGCAATACCTGCGGGCGGTCAAACCCGTCTGCCAAGTATCCTGCCCTGCGCAGCGATTTCGCCGTGCTTCCTCCGATCAATCCAAGTCCCGCCACCAAAATATTCATAACACCCTCCGTAAAAAAGCGGCTTTGTCCAAGACAAAACCGCCGCGTGTTTATCGTTTCTTGCTTCGTTTTTGATCAGCCCGCTGAGCCGCATTCTACTATCTCACACGACCGGCAAGTCTTATTTATTATACCGCCATAAAAAAATTCTGTCAACAAAATGAATGAATCAAAAACGATTGACAAGCACTGATAATCTTGGTAAAATAAATAAGATAAATTTTTACGGAAAGTTGGCTGAGTGGTCGATAGCGGCGGTCTTGAAAACCGTTGATGTGAAAGCATCCGGGGGTTCGAATCCCTCACTTTCCGCCATCAAAATCACCTCAATCAACCGATCGCCAAAAGCAAGAACGGTTAAAAAGGTGATTTTTTTATATCTTTTCAAATATCAGAGCAAAAAGCGCGGACATATAATTTGTCCGCGCTTTTACTTATTATTTTCATTGATTGCAAATAAAGTTTATTTCTTAGCCGATTGCTTTATTTGAGAATGATAGAAATAATTTATAATGATCGGTTTGCCTGTGGGATTTTGCATGAACGGCTCTTTATCTGTTACATACATAAAACCGTTTTTCCCTGCATATTCCGCTACCTTTTGATCTAAAAATCCCCAATACGTCATATCGCTTTTATTGTAAATTTGCTGATACAATGGTAAGAGATCGGGATACTTTGTTTGAATATAATCCATTATGGTTGCTTTAAAATTCCCACGCAGATTCAGATTTTCCAGCCAGATATAATCGCAGAAATTCTTTATACTTTCTATAATTTCAAACACCTCCGTAATTTCGGGAAAGATCGGCGAAATAAAGCAAGTTGTACGTATTCCCTCCTCATGAAACCTCTTCATTGCCGCAATTCTGCGTTTTATAGACACCGCATTATCCATATCGTTCTTGAATGTCTCGTTCAATGTATTTATAGACCAGCTCACAAGAGGCTTCGGGAACGTTTTTATTAAATCCAAGTCGCGCAATACTAAATCTGATTTTGTGGTTATGATAAGATTTATATTACTTCCCTGCATCTCTTCAAGAAATGTACGTGTGCGGCAAAACTGCTCTTCCTGAGGATTATATGCATCAGTAACCGAACCGATTATCATTGTCTGTCCGTCGTATTTTTTCGGATTGCCGATTTTTTTCCAATATTTGACATCCAAAAAAGTTCCCCATGGCTCTTGGTGCCCCGTAAACCTTTTCATAAAACAAGCATAACAATATTTACAGGCATGTGTGCAACCGACATATGGATTAACAGAATATCCGGCAATAGGCAAATTTGATTTGGTTAGTACAGTTTTTACCTTCAAATGCCCTATTTTAATTTCGCTACTCATTTTTTGCCTCCAAATTTTTTAAAATACGCTTAAGATAGTTTTCAAATTGCTCCACTTCGCGATCCGAAAAACCTTTGTAATAAATATTTTCGATCTCCTGAGTTACAAAGTTATATCTTTCTTTCAGCTCAGCGGCTTTCGGCGTTAAGCAAACGATCGCACTTCGTTTGTCTTCCGAATTTTCTTCCATAAACACCAATCCCTGCTCACGCATTCTTGCCAGCATAGCGGTAAGAGTCGACTTGGCAAGTCCGCTCTTTTTAGAAATATCCGTGGCGGACATCTTTCCGCCTTGCCACAATACATACAAAATTTTACCCTGCGCTCCGTTAAACGCGTCAATATTCTGTTCCTGCAATATCTTGTCAAACCTGCGACCGCCTATTGCTTTTATCTTTGTTATAAGAAAACCACCCTGTCTTTCTTTCATAGTCCGAACTCCTCTGGAAATTGCTGTATCATTTCTTTTTCGTTAAGAATACCGAACAAGTCTTCTTTCATAAATACGGGAATACCCATTGCTCGGGCTTGTTCCGCCAAGCCTTCCGCCCAATTCTTTTTCGTCGGTATTTTTCCTTTGCAATTGCCCGTCTCCGTACCGACGACCACCCAGCCGATATCGTTTAAATCAACCTTACCCACTTCATCCGAAAGCGGCTCAAATGTCGTATGATAATGCTTCGCTTTGACCCGTCTTTTTAATATTTCGATACGATTGCGTTCTTCCGCGCAGGTTACGGTTACGCCAAACCAAAGATTATCCAAATCTGTATGAATATTCAGTCTTTCAGGACGCTTTGTCAAAAATAAATATATGTTCTGAGGCGTCTCAGATGCTTTTTGCAACACCTTTTGCGTCCATTCTTCTTCCCAATAAGCTAAATCACTCATGCCTGTAAGCAAGAATACTTTGGGCTCTTTTGTTTCAAAAAGTCTCAATTTATTTTCAAAAAATACCGGCTTTGAAAAATCTTCGGTCATGTGAAATCGGCGACAGTTATTGCGCGCATAGCAATATCTGCAACCTATCGGACATCCTATGACTATATTTAAATTTCTGATTCTGTCTTTTAAATCAAATATCATTTCGTAAATTTATCCTTTTAAGTCTAGATATCTCTGCTCATCTGTTCCAACTAAAAACAACATACACGCCGTCATCCGCTCAAACAAACCTTACCCACTGCATAAAACATAAGCTTTAAAATACATCTCTGTATTAAACGCTTCCTTTTCACAGCTAAAAGTTACAAAATCGAATCAAGCATTCATTGCCCCTAGAAGATTCCCTAAAATTTCCACCAGCAAATAGTTTTATATCGTACTATTATAATACTATATAAAACTATTTGCGTCAAGTAATTCTAAATGAAAATAAAGCTATTTTTATTGCTTCTACATAAAGCCGAGCAACCGTTTTTTTGCGTTTTGCAAAAAAATATCTGATAGCTAAAAGCAAATATAGCTTTGCAGTCCGCAAGAATGCCGTTGAAAGGAATTAATTAACTAAACTACCCTGACCGCTCATCCAAAAAGCCTTTGTGTATCATGAATTTACAAATGCCGTAAAACGGTAGCTGTCTGACCTAAAGGAACCGGTTACAAGTACTTTCGGATTTAACCAACGTACTCCTTCATCCTGTATTTGTATTCGGACAGGCATAAGCCTAAATATGCTAACATTTCCCCACAAGGCAGTCAATAAATTTTATTTCAAATTGCTTACCAATGACAAAGGAGGCGCGGCATGTTATGCCGCGCCTCCTTTGTAAAAAGCCGAAAGCTTTGCTGTAACGCAAAGCTTTCGGTCAAAGTATTTTTTCATTGCACACGTCTTTATCCGATTTTGACAAAGATGTCTCTGCCGTCGAAAGGAACCTGCGCCACTACAAAATCTCCTTGCTCTTCGACACCTGTTTCAAGAATTTCTCCGTTCAGATACACGCGGTATTCTGACGTCGGTTTACGGAAGCGGACCGTCATGTAGAGCCCTTCCTGTCCATCTACTACCTGCAGATAGTCCACATCCGTGATGCGCACAAAATTATCCCCGACACACAGATCGTATTTCAAATACCGGAACGCCAGATTTTCCATCTTCATGTATTCCACATCCGAAGGAAGATTCGGTGCAATACATAAATTATCATCCTGAACGTCCAATCCGAAGAACGTAAAAGGAATTGCCGCAGACAAAATCGAATTTTCCAGGAACTCTGCATCCAAGCCCAAAGCTCCCGCCGAATCCTTTCCGTTGACCTGTCCCTGCAGGCTTATGTGTTTTTGGTTGTACGTACTATTAAAAACGTCATACGCAGCATCACTGCATTCGGCGAGATCATAGTAATACGCGCGGTAAAATTCTTTAGCGCTGTCTGCAGCTCCGGACTGTGCTGCCTGTTCGTATGCAGTCATCACGTCCTGATACCAGCTCTGAATCCCCTGCAGACGCTTATAAGCATTGTCTGCCCCGAAAACTTTGGCGCGCGCCAGAATATCGTAATAAGAAATCCAAAGGCAGCTGCCGCCGTTTTGCACCTGCTGTGAAAACGGATAATTCTCGTCGGTCGCTACTCCGCAATAGAACCAATAATCATTGTTGATCGTCGTAAAACGGGGAGCACACTCAAAGTAATACAGATCTTCTCCCGTTGAATCGTCGCCAGCAATCGTCCGCTGGCCGTCCACCCACTCCATGATCAGGCGCGCCTGCTCATCGGTCGCTACGCCAACGGCCACCGCTTCTACGTTAAAAGCAAGAAATCCTAAATCAAACTCTTCTCCGCGCGATGCAAGCTCTTTGATCTTCCATGTTTCCGATTCGGACGCATTTACATAACGGGAAAGTTCGCCGTCCCAATCATTATAGCCTTCTATAAAACGTCCCTTCTCTTCGTTCCAGAACGTTTTCTGAATCTGTTCCTTGCAAGTCTGCGCAAGCGTTTCCAGACTTTCTGCGGTCTGTGCATATTTTTCCGAACCATCCATGAAAGGCGTAACTACCGACACCTCGTCTCCCGAAATCGAATGCTCCGCCGCGGTCTCTTCAATAAAAATCATCGCCTGGATCGCTTTATAAAAATATACATTGAAGTAAAAATCTTCGGACGGCAGCGACACGATGTCGAAATACCCTGCGGAGATACCATGACCGGCCAAAGGCACTCCGTCATGTCCCACAAAGTTGTCCTGATCGATCAGCCCGTCCGCGCCGTTGCAATACGTCAGGAAAAACTGGAACGCACGCCGACAATCATCCAACTTGCTCACAAGATATTCCGTACTGCCCGTATATTTATAATATTCTACGATGCTGTCCAGATAAATGGCATTGTTTTGCACACAACGTGTATCAAAATCCGTACGGAAATAATCGATGTAAAAGGACAGCCCTTTCAGAGATTTACCGTCTTCAGGTCTGAAAATCAGCCGCATGGACGTAACCGGCGAACCTGTATCCCCGTAGACATTGTCGCTGCTTCCCCAGCCTTCTGCGCCGGGCATTGAGAAAAACAATTTACTGCGGAAATTACTTTGATTAAAGTCTTTTTCCTGGGTCCCGAATTCGCTGTAAGATACCGTATAGGAATTTCCGTCCGCCGTCTGCCACTGCAGATACACATCGTCGATGACAGCCTCAGAATTGCCCAGAATGTTCAATCCCACTTCTACAAACGGAGCATAGAAGGTATACCCCTTTTCGATACCGCTCAGCTCAATGTATACGTCTCCGGAACCGTTGGCGCTGAGCACATAATTTCCGGAAGAATAGGTAAATTGTGCGTTAGACGAAGAGGAAAAACTCTTAACGCGCGTAGACCAACCGTTTGTTCCGGGCGCCACATTGCAGTTTGTTCCCCAGCCGTATCCGCGTACTCCCATGCTTTCCATGCTCGGAAACGGCCAGCCCTGGTCAAAATTCGTATAAGAATTGTTGGTCGCGGGCGTGGACGGGTCATCCTGATTGCTCCAGACATACCCGAACCGATCTACCGGAATATTATCCAGCCAGTCTTTTAAACGTGCATAACGGTTGGTATTTACACCGGAAACCGTATTGTTCCACATCAAGGAAAGGCTTTCCCATTCCTTCCAGGCCGTTCCGCCCTCACCGACATCCAGATTTACGACCTTCTTGTCGGACGGATAACCGATATGCCGCTGATAATAATCATTCAGAAAGCCATCCATCTGTGTATCCGACGACACATATTTTAAAGTAAGGTCGCTCTTTTTATCTATGATTCCGTCTGAAAAATCTGTGATCGGAGTATATGTTTCGTTGCCCGTATCCGGAGGGGTCTTCGTTGCATCCGCACACCCGACCGCCCCGAAAATCAGACATATGGCAAGCGTTGCCGCCGCAAATCTGGTTCCTGATTTCATGAAAAACCTCACGCTAAATGAATATAGCAATCTTTGAAAGGTACTTCAACAACCACATACCCGTTGACCACTTTATAATCAGTCGTAGGAGTATTGTCGATCAATACCTGGTATGTTCCGTCCGGCTCGGGCAACGTAATACGTACCGTAACCCCTTCCGAAGAACCATTATAACTGCCTACCGCACCATCCCGCACGTTCTCAATACGCACAAAATTATTACCGACCGTGCAATCATATTTTACATATTGATAAGCAAGATTTTCCGCCTTGAAATATGTCAACTGCGAAGGCAGATTGGGTGCAATCTCCAAAACTTTATAATCGACGGAATCCATGCCGAGAATGAGTTCCGGATATGCCGCAACAACCACCGCGTTTTCCAAAAACTCTTCGTCCAGTCCCAAAGCGCCCTGCTGTCCGCCGCCTTGCAAAGACACCATGTTGTTTCTCGCATATTCACGATAGAACTGATCCGGTCTCACGCCGTCCGGGTTGATCTCATAATATGCTTCGGAAACATCTTCGTACCAATCGTAAATTTCCTTTGTACGCTCGTAAGCATTGCTCGTCCCGTACACCTGCGCCCGTGCGATCAGGTCATAATAGGTTACCCACATGGCACTGCCGCCGTCCTGTACCTGATTGCCGAAATTGCCGGTAAATCCGCCGTATGCAAACATATAAAGATTTCTCTTCGTCGTGATCAGCGGCGAACAGATAAACTCATAAATTTCATCTTTCCCTTTCGCCGTATCACCGGAAACTTCACGCTCTCCGCTGACCCAATCCATGATCTGCTTCGCCTGTTCTTCCGTAGCAACGCCGGCTGCTACCCCTTCCAGGTTAAAGCTCAGATATCCGTAATCGATGGTGTTGGAATTGATCACGTTCGTGCCGGAAAGTGCAGCCATGTGTCCGCTCTGTTCCCAATCGATATACCCTTCAACAAACCTTCCTTTTTCCGTACTCCAGAAAGTATTCTGGATCGAAGTGCGCGTCTTTTCCAAAAGCTGTGCAAGGCTCTCTGCGGTCTGGTTGTACTTTTCCTGCCCTTTCAGATCGCTCGTGGCCACAGAAGGAGAATCCACATTGATCCCCGCCGCCTCTGCCATACGCTCCAGATACTCCATGGCTTCGATCGCCTTATAATAGTAAACATTGAAGTAGAAGCTCTGTGAAGGCAGTGCAAGAATATCAAAATATCCCGAAGAGATGCCGTGGCCGGCTACAGGAATTCCGTCATGCCCCACAAAATTATCCTGATCGATCAGTCCGCTCGCACCGTTGCAGTACGTGAGATAGAACTGGAACGCCTTGCGGCATTTCGTCAGCATTTCTTCCAGCATCGCGTTGTCCCCCGTATAACGGTAGTATTCCGCAAACGCCGACAAGAAAACAGAGTTTGTCTGCACACAACGGTCATCAAAATCCGTACGGAAATAATCCACCGAAATCGTCAGCCCCGAAAGCGACCTGCCGTCCTTCGGTTTGAAGACAAGCGACATGGACACGATCTCTTCATCGGGAGACGCACCGTTTTCGCAGCAGATATCGTTGGTCTTACCCCATCCTTCCTGTACAGATGTATTAAAATAATAATGATAAGAACTGTTATCGTTGACGTCGACATCCTGTGTCCCGGCCTGCGCATAGGAAACAGAATAGCTCTTTCCGTTTGCCAAAGACCATTCCAAATACAGATCGTCGAGCACTTTGGAATTGTTTCCGGCGATCTTTATTTCCGTCTCCACAAACGGAGCAAAAAATGCATAGCCGCCCGTGATTCCTGAAAGCGTAACCTTTACTTCATTACCGCTGTTCGGCGTAAGCACAAGGTTTCCGCTGTTCATTGAATAGCTGGCGCCCGTAACATTCCAGCCGTTAGGAAGATAGGATTCGTTAAAGTTGCTGCCGAATCCATAATTGGTCGCCCCGGAATGTTCAAAACTGGGGAAAGGCCAGCCCTGATCAAAATAAGTATAGGAATTTCCGCCGTCCGGCGTATCCGAAACTTCACAGGAAGCCCAGATATATCCGAAATTGTCCTGCGGTATCGAACGGAAATCATCCACAAGATATTGATAGCCGCTCGGTCTGCCCAAATCGCCGGAACCGGTACTGTCGTACCACATCAGGGATTTGGCTTCCCATTCTTTCCATACGACTTCAGCCTGCCCGGGATATAACTCTGTAACTTTTTTTCCGGTAACCCCGATCTGACGCTCAAAATAATCGTTGATAAACGCATTAAACTGCGCATCCGACGTTACGAAATGCAGTTCGTTTTCCGATTCTTTTGCTACTTTCCCGTCCGCACTGATGGCAGGTCCTGTATTTTCCGGTTTCTCTTCTTCCGGAGGTTCGGGTTCCGGCGGTGTGATTGTTGTACAGCCGATCGCACTGAATACAATCACAAGCGCGAGCAATACCGTTAAACCAATCCTGTAAACTTTTGCAATCATAACAACTCCTTTTTGTTCCCCGGCTCCTTTGCATTCCAAACCCGCTCCGGGATACAGTTCACCGAATTTTTCTTTTTTAAGAATCAGTTGTGCCCAAAAACAAAATTTTCGGGCACAACGATTCATTTATTATGCAGTTTTATTATGCGTTCTTTCTTTTCAGAATAACCGCAACCGCTCCGATCAGAAGCAATCCGCCCAGGATACCGGACGCCCATGCCACAGATCCGCTGCAACCGCCCGACGCGCCGGAATCTTCTCCGCCGTCAGTGTTACCGCCGCTGCTGCCGTCTCCGCTGACCGTGATCTCCAGCGTACCCGTCGATCCGTCAGCCGTCGTGAAGATCACGTTTGCCGTTCCGGCGCCTACCGCCTTGACCAGCCCGTTTTCATCCACCGTGAGAACCGCCGTATCCGAAGAAGACCATGTTCCGCTCTGCAAAGCTGCTGAAGGAGATACCGAAACACTCGCCTGCGTGGTTTCGCCAACTTTCAGGCTCGTCGTCTTCGCGCTGACCGTAACCTTGTTGGCCTTCATCAGGCTTGCAAAGTAAATCGTGAAGTCAGTATTTGCCGAATCATCGTTTGTGAAGAGATATCCGTTACCCTTCGCAGAACCGCCCGTGAATCCGTTATATACGGTATCCATGAGTTCGTTGAAGTTATCAGCCGCTGCATCATGCGCCGCATTGATCGTCAGGTCGCCGACTTTGATCGCCCAATCGTTTGCACCGACATTGCCGGTGATCGAGATATCATAGTAAACGCCGTCTTGCCAATCGGTTACAACGCCTTCCGTTACGAGCTTATGTTCTACGTTCGTTACATCGTTGTACGAAACGGAAACAACGATCTTGCCTTCCTGCAGCTCACCGTCAAGCACGTGCTTAGCCAGCGTAATCGCAATACCGGAATTGCCTTCCAACGTATACCATTTTGCGCGGTCGCCGCTGTTCATAAGACCGATCACTATTCCGCCGGAAGTCCAATCTTCCGTCTTGACACGCAAATAAACCTTATTGAGCGCTATATCCGTACCATACAGGGCAGAAGCAGTGTTGTCGCCCATGATCATACCCGTCGAACCGTCTGTACCATATACATACACAGCACTCGCATTGCGCGCGCCCATGCCCCAACCGGGAGCAGCCGACGCCATTTCTACTTTCTTCGTAGAAGAATGGAAAATAAAGATCGTCTTTGCATCGCCCAAGCTTTCGAAAATCAGGTTGCCGCCTTCTGCCATATTGGACTGAACAAAGGATGTATATTCCGTAGCCTCTTCTTTGTTTACCACAGAGAATTTATTGACCAGCATTCTCAGTCTGCCGTTGATCACGGCAACGCCGACCTGGTTGGTTTCCGACTCGCTCCATTTGAAATCAACGTTCGTGCCTTCGCCGATCAGGGTTTCAGCCGTATCTTTGATATACATCTTCACATCAGCCGTCGAATCGGTCTTGTATGTGAATTCAATGATGACCTGTTTGCCTTCATTGTCCAAAATCATGCGGAACGCCTTGTCATGCGTACCGGGTTTTGCAACGGAGAACGTAGCCTGGAAGCTATCCGCAGGGAGAATACCCTCTTTTTCTACCGTATAAGAAGTATCCGTAACGACATAGAATTTCGCCGTATTTTCATCAACTTTCAGGATTACAACATCATCCGAAACGGTAAAGCCTTTGACGCTTTCAAGAACTTCCTGTCCTTTCGTTTCGATCGAACGAACCGTTACTTCGCTTGCTGAGGAACCCGCTACAAGGAACTGCAACTGGAATGCCGGCGAATTGTTTTCAGACAAATCCGCAAGAGACTCCGCTGCCTCCGTAATTTCCGTACCGTTCACAAACAGCGTGTAGTCGCCTGCAACACTCTGGATGGACAATGAATTGTAAATACGGCTATGACCGATCCCGTCGTTATCCGCCAATGCAATACCGTTCCAGACAAAATCGACCGCCTTATCCGTAACTACCGTTGTTTCACCGTTTTTGATCGTCAGAGTCGCTTTGTCTGCTTCCGCAGTCTTGGTAAAGATCATATCGTAAGCCGTTTCCGTGCCCTGCATGCGCACCGTAAACGTATCTCCCTGAGCAAGGGTATACCCGTTGACCAGGAAATTCGCATTCATTTTATCCAGATATGCGTCCGCAGCGTATGCAAACGAATACTCATCGCCCGTTCCGCGGAATTTTGCATAACCTAATCCGTTATACGTATATTCGAGATCGCCGCCCGTCAGGTCGGTATATCCCGTCGCCGCACCGGACACGTATCCTTCGCGCACGTTCTTCGCCGAGACGATACGCATCGCAAGACCGTTGTCCTTCGTGTCCGTCGTAGCCCCATCATCAGGTCTCCAGATGACAAAGCCGGCCGAATCGCTCATCTGCGGTTTCTGGAAAGCACCCAGGATATCCTTGCCTGCTTTGGAATCAGCCCCCATAGGAACTTTGATCTCCGTTCCGTTGATATTCATAATAAGTTCTTTATCCACGATCGAGAACTTCCAAGTATTGAGCGTACCGGATTCAGGTGCTTTTCCTTCTACTTTGCTGTCCGTAAAGTAATCATAGTCGAAATACATCGGGACATTGTGGAAAATGTCGTAATCGGCATATACGTCGTTGCCCGCCAGCATATAACGCACGAGAATGCTGGTCGTATTCTTTTCCCTGTCGTACCTGCGGAACCACAGCGAAAGCCCGCACTTCGTCGCATCCGGCCCGTACCACGCAGTGTCATTTACAATGTACAAACGCATCCATTCGCCGTCTTTATCGTTCAGGATACTGCCGGTTGTAAGATAGAACTGCATTTCCAGCCCGTTCAGTTCCCAGCCGCCGATACCGTCGTTGTTGTTGAATACCCAACCACCGTTTCCACGCTGAAATACAGCATCTTCTCCGGTGCCGACCGTCTTCGAGTGCAGGATCACTTCCTCTCCTACCGGTTCAATCAGGTTCGACCAGCCATCCGCATATACCCCGAACTTGTTGTTCAGGTTATACGACGTGGTCGTGGTCGCTGCCGACGTTCCGATCGTAAAGATACCGGTAAACAGCATTGCCGCCATCAGGCATACTGCCACAACAGTACTGAGCAATGCAAGCGTCAGCGTTCTTTTTTGTGTCATACTCTTTCCCTCCCAAAATTTTATTACAACGGATTTCCCGTCGTTTCCGATTCAATTTTCTCAGCCTTTGACTGCACCCATCTGCACGCCGTCGATGAGTTGCTTCTGGAAAATGAAAAATACGATCGCGCAAGGAACCAACATATACATGCCGATTGCCATACGCATATTCGGCGCCGAAGACCCCGTTACAGGTCCCGTAAACCAGTTATAAATACCAAGCGCCAATGTCCAGGTGCTTTCCTGACGCAGATACAACATAGGCGTTACTACGTCGTTCCACATGCCCGTAAAAGTCGTGATCATCATAAACATCGCGATCGGTTTACACAGCGGCATGAAAATGGAAAAGAAAACCTGAAAACGGTTTGCTCCGTCGATCGTCGCCGCCTCATCCAAAGTCGACGGAATCGTACGCATATACTGCCTTGCCAGGAAGATATTGCCCGCGCCGCCGCCCAGAATACCGGGGACGATCAGCGGCCACAACGTATTCAGCCAGCCGATCTTGACGTAAACGACAAACATCGGGATCTGGCATACGATTGCCGGAATCATCATCGTAGACAGAATGATCGTAAATAAGATGTTCTGTCCTACAAATTTACAGCGGACAAACGCAAATGCCGTAAACAGTGCCGAAAACGGAATAAAGATAACGTTCAGTCCCACTACGATGGCCGTGTTTTTGAAAAAGGTCAAAAGTTCGGGCGAAAGCACTTCGACATAATTTTCAAAATGCAGCGCCGTAGGTATAAATTTACCTTGACCCGATTCTACTGCGCTCATCAGGCTCGTCGTAACCATATAAAAGATCGGCAACAAAAATATGATGCACAAAATCACAAGAAAAAAATGCGTTACTGTATGCTTGATGATCTTCTTTTTATCGATATGTTTATGCGTATGCATTGCGGATGAAGGAGCCGCACTCTGCACTGTAGAATAATCCGGCATCACTCTTCACCTCCGTAAAACACCCATTTGCTCGATTTGAAAATGATTGCCGTAAAGCAAGCCACAATCACAAACAGCACCCATGCCATAGCACAGGCATAGCCCATCGTACCCTGCGATACACAGGTATTGTACTCGGAATATATTTTCGTAACGTAAAACAACAGAGAATTTTCCTTGCCGCCGCCCTGCACCAGCGTTGCCGCCTGCGCGAACACCTGGAAGGACGCGATCACGCTCATGACCAGGTTGTAGAAAATCATAGGCGTGCACATCGGGATCGTAATGAAAAAGAATTTACGCACAGACGAAGCACCGTCCAGATCTGCCGCCTCGTACAATTCCGGCGAAATGTTCTTCAGCTGCGACAGCCACAAAACCATGGATCCGCCCAGTCCCCATAATCCGACAAAAATCATCGTCGGCATGGACGAACTCGCTTTATCCAGGAAACTGTAGGAAGGCAGCCCAACCGCATTGAGGATCTGATTCATCCATCCGAAATCCACATCCACGAGCAAACGCCATGCAACACCCGATACAACGACCGACATCGTGCAAGGCAGATAAATCAACACCCTGTATACGCCGATCCCTTTTACTTTGGAGTTCAAAAACACCGCAAGCATAAAGGAAAGAACCATCGTCAAAGGCACGTTCACTACTGTATAAATGATCGTATTGACAACCGCCTTGACCCATTCGGGATCGTTGAACATCCTGTTGAGATTGTAGAAAAGATCAAACCCTTCAGGATCGCGCAAAACCGTGTATTCTTTAAAAAAACTATAATAAAGCGAAGACAACAGCGGATACGCCGTGAAGAAAATCAAACCAAGCGTAACGGGAAGAGCAAAAATAAACCCCGCCCCGTTCTTTTTGATAAATTTCTTAAAGCGATCGGATCCGCTAGCTGTTCCGCCGGCTTTGCGGGGCGAGAACGCAGGTTCTTCGCCCCCCAGTGCCTTTTCATTCGCATCCGTTACCATGCTTACATTACCGCCTGTTTGTAGTGATCGATTGCATCGTCAATCGACATATTGCCTCCCCAGTAGTTCTCAAAAATCGAGTTTTTAAGAGCTTTCTCGTGCTGCGAAGCCTTTGCCGAAGAGACCATATCATAATAACTTTGCACGATATCGCGTTCGGGCGCATACAGGAATGCTTCCCGATTGTAGTTGTAATCTGCCTCGAACTGTTTCCAGCTTGCATTCTCACCTTCGCGCAATTCATTCAAAGAAGGAATCGCTTTACCGCTGGAAGCAAGGATCGTCTGTCCTTCCTTGCTCATCATGAAGCGCAAAAACTCCCATGCAAGGTCAGCATTCTTTGTCGAAGTGCAGATGCCGTAACCCGTCGTACCTGTACCGACCTTCGGATTCTCCCCGATTGCAGGGAACGGCAGAACTTCCAGACAATCCGGACCGTATTCTTCATCCAACATGACCGCCGTTGCAAGATAAGGTCTCGACTGGAACGCCAACACTGCCTGCCCGAAATGGAAACGCGACAATTCCGTAAGATCCGAGTCGTATTTGGTGTATCCGGCGTCGATCAGTCCTTTGATCGATTCAAGTGCCTGCTTAAAGCCTTCATCCAATACCACTTCACCTGTTTCAGGGTTCAGATATGTTCCGCCGTAAGACTCAACCATTCCATAGAACTGGATCATCCACTGCCACATCGATTCGATGATGTACGGTTTATTCGTTTCGTTTTCCATCCCTGTCTTCAGTTGCTGACACAGAGAAAGCATTGCCTGCCATGTCCATTCGTTCTGGTTTTCTACATAATAATCCAGATCAAAATCGGGCGCATACTTCTCTACAAGACTTCTGTTGATGTACGTTACGATCTTGCTGTAATCGCGCGGCAGGAAATACTGCGACGCATCGCTGACCGTACCATGCTTATACTTGCCCAGCTCCATCATTGTCTCGTCGTATAAAGAGGTATCGAAACCGGTCTCTTCTATGTATTTATCCAGATTGTAAAGCAATTCTTCATCCGCAAGGCTCGTTACATACGCATCCGGAACCCAGATAACGTCCAACTGCGTGCCCGCTACGATTTCCTGCGCTATTCCCGCTTCATAATCCGTCAATGTAGTATAACGGAATTTTACGTTTTTATAGATCGCCTGGAAGCCTTTCGCCAAATCCTGCATCAGTTCTTTTTCCTGCGTGGTGTTCAGACAAGCGACATCCAACGTTGCATCAATATTTAAATCGACTTGTCCGACTTCATAATCATCCGGATCTGCCAGAGTCGCTCCGCCGCTGCAGGCGGTTGCCGCGCACACTGTACCCATCAAGAGCATCGCAATTACTACCGACAAAATCTTTTTCATGACTTTATACTCCTTTGCTCGCACCCTCGTGCGTTAGTTTTTTTGTTTACGTTTCAAGGCAAGAACGGACAGAGCCGCCGCCGTTATCAAAATACCGATTCCGGCCGCAGAACCCGCAACAACGCCGCCGCATCCGCCTTCCGGCTCCTCGGTTTCCGTTGCGGCCTTGTTGATGATTACCATCACGTTATCCGCAACAGTATTGACTGTATCGTGTACCGTCAGCGTAAAGTATTGGCTTCCGTTCAGAGAATCCGTATTGAAGACAATTTTATTTCCTTCCACTTTCACGACATTCGCGTTTGTGGAATCCCAAACGATCCCGGCAGGATCAATAAACTTACGATTGCTGGCAGTGTAATCGATCACCAGCTCGCTCAGAGCAACTTCCTGCTCTTTGACCGCCGATTCGCCCGCTTCCGTTTCTTCCTCATAACGGAGGATCACTTTATCCGACCCGGCATCGTATACGATTCCCGTAATTTCGATACCGTTTGCAACGGCATTCAGATCGGACGCCACACGCTGATACTGCGATGTCAAAGTGAATTCTTTCGGTTCGCCTTTCCGCTCCCCCGATATCGTAGCCCATACGCTCACTTTGCTCGTTCCGACTCCCCCGACATACAGCATGCCGTCCTTGAACGAAGCATTGCATGTATTCTCTTCGAACACCCATTCATACGCAAGGTTTGCCGTATCGTATGTCCCGGCAAGTCCGTTGGAATTGACCGCCTGTTCCGTAACGACAAATCCATCGTCCGAATAATTCAGCGTAAGCTCGGTTTCGATCGTGATCGTTTGCGCCGCCGTTTCTCCCGGATAGGTCAGTTTTACCGTCGCAGGCTCTTCATAGGAAATTTTTACAAGCAGTTCGCTGCTGTAACTTCCCGCCGTAACCGTAAGAGTAACTTCCCCTACAGCCAGAGGATTCAGACGAAAACGATTCCGGCTCGTGTTCTTGCTCACTGAGATCAGCGTATCGTCCGAAGGTACAATGGTCAGCTCTTCATTATATTCTTCCGAACCGTCAATGACATAATAAACATCGACGTTTCGCTGACCGACCGTGAGCGCGATCTCCATTACTTCTTGATCGTCATACTTGAGCACAAGACCTTCCGCTGCCCTGACATTGATCGCTCCGACACATATGGCCAGCAACAGAAATGCCGCACTTATCAGACTGATTAAAAGCTTTTTGCTTTTTAACATAGCTCCCTCCTCCTTTTTCTCGCAAATAAATCACTTATTTTTTGCTTCCGCAAAAAATACAGCCGGCTGTATTTTATTTATTATTTCACACTGTCGCGAACGACCAGCTTTGTCTTGATCCTGACAATTTCTTTGTCGCAATCGCCCAGAATGAAATCCACATAAGCATATCCTTCCGCTTTCTTATCGACATCGATCGTCGTTAAAGCAGGATGAAAATCATGAGCAAAATCCAGATCGTCGCTTCCGATGATCGAAACATCGTCCGGGATTTTATATCCATGATCGTACAGCGCTTTCATAACTCCCAACGCCATCATATCCGTCAGACAGAATATCGCATCGAATCGGAGCCCCGATTGCAAAAGCTGTTCACACAATTCATACCCGACTTTATGCGCTTTCTCTTTGGGATAATTTCCGCTTAACAGCAATCGGTCATCGCGCGTGAAGCCGAATCGTTCCAAATTGTTCAGATAACAATTCACTCGCCTGTCCTTGAAGGTCAGCCACTCTTCCAGTCCGCTGATAAACGCTACATCACGGCATCCCTTGTCGTGCAGCAGTTGCATGGCTTCCAGCATTCCGGGCTCATAATCCACCACCACACTGGGATCGGCATTCGTACAGTTGATCAGCCGCGTCCCCGATTCAATAAATACGTCATACGCCGAAAAATCACAGGTAAACATCGCAAGATTCACGATCCCGCACACACGGTTTGTTGCCAGGTCATCCAGTACGCACTTCACTTTTCTGTTTTTAAGAGCAAACAAGGAAACTATGTAATTTTTTTCAGCCGCCCTTTCGACCATGGCGTCCACAAGATGCATATAATAAGGATTCAGAAGATCTTCTACCAAAACGGCAATTACATTGCTCTCTTTTTTCGCCAGATTGCTCGCCAGTTTATTGGGTATATACTTTAACTCATCAATGGCGCGCAATACCTTCTTTTCCGCATCCCCCGATACATAACCGTGACCGCTGATCACTCTTGAAACAGTCGCCGTCGAAACTCCTGCTTTTACGGCAACATCTCTTTTTGTTACCATGCTATTTTCCTCAACTCTGACACTTCAACCATGCCCCTAAATAACCATTGTGTATGCGCGTACACATTCATTTTAACCGTATGTCTGCGTGTACACATACAATATAATACATTTGTCGGAAGATGTCAATACCTTTTTTAAAAATTTTTTTTGAAAATATTTAAATTCTTTCACGGACACTTTTTGGCTGCCTATCCGAACTCTTCAAAAACAAAGATAAGCGAAAGGTACTTGGTCCTTATTTTTATGCTTTCGCAACAAAGGAACGACCGCGTTTTTTATACTTTCACCCTATTTTAAAAAGATTGCCCGCTTTCACATAGAAGAGAGGAGCGGCAAAAATATATGCCGCTCCTCTCTTCTATTTTCATTCCCATTTGATTTACAAAATTTTTGCAAGGGAACTGTTCCGTCGCCGATCTTTTTTCTGTTCCCCCCCTCCGAAATTCCGCCAAGTCATTTCCATATATCTTTACAGACGGCATAAAAGCCATCGCCTGCACATTCCGCTGCCTTCCATCCGATTTGCGCGGTTACTCTATCTACTATCTATATTTATTATATTCTTTTTGACCTCATAAAAACAAGAATAAAGCTGTCATATTTTGTCAGTTGTTTTTTATTCTGCATTTTCTGATAATCCAAGCAAAACATTTCTTTTGTCGTAGCTTGGCAAGCCGAATACGCTCACAAAAACGTAGTCCGCATCCTATAATACACTGCCCGATATCTTCAGCGATCCTTTTTCTATAAATATTTGCTTATGAAAGGCATTCAAAAATTGAACCGCTTTCCGCGTCGTCTCGGCAAAAAACCATCTCTTTTTACAGCGGCATTATAACATATTTGCAAAAGCTTTTGTTCAGCTGTTTTCGCAAATCCGCTCGTTTTTTTCGCTGAATTTTCGAATTTTCGGCTGAATTCGATTTCGCGACCTATCAACGGGGCGGCCTTTCCGTCTACACATGTGATAGTTCTAAAACAATTTTAACACGATCAAGGCGGTCGGAATGTATTGATGTTTAAAAACAAACCGCCCCCGTGCGACATTGCACGAAAGCAAAGCCCGTCGGCAAAAACTTGAACCGACGGGCTTTGACGCCAAAAAACTGATACGATTTCTTACTTCTGTACCGAAAATTAATGCAAGATTCAACTACTAATTTCATTCACATAGATTTTTATATTCACAACAAACGGAGTCGGTTGCGCATCGATCATAAAATACCCTCCGGGAGTATAAATTAAGTCATTTTTGTACAATGGTTTCAGCGGCTCCGTCCCGTTGCTGTAATAAAGCAGGATATAGCTGTCCGATCCGATCTTATAGTTTCCGAAATCATAGAAATATTGCACAGATATTTTCACAGGTTTTTGCGTTTGAATGGTAAAATACCATTCGGTACCCGTCAGATTCATTTCGTAAACACTGTTCAATGACAACACAGCCGCATGTTCCGGTACTCTCCCGTCCGTATCCGTATTTTTTTCATATACCGCATACAATGTGATATTTTTCTCCGGCACATAATATCTGTCGACAAAATTTCCTTTTCCGTCTTTCCATCCGACAAAATAAAATCCGTTCTTTTCCGGCTGAGGCAACTCAAAAACATTGCCGGATAATTGTTCGATGTTTTCTCCATCCTGCAACGTTACGGTAAACGGCGAAACATTGTAATGTACCTTCTGAGAATTCCAATTCGGCAAAAATGTCGCAGTCTCTTCCGCGGACAAGGATGTCCATATTTCCCCGGAACTTCTGATCCCCTCACTTCCGACATATTCGAGAGAATCCGGCAGATAAATTCCGTAGCACGAACATCTGACTGTATTCAGATACAAACCGCAATCTTCAATTCGTTTAAGAGTTTCCGGCAAAATTATACCGAAAAGAAGCGATTGCCGAAATGCGTTTCTTCCGATCGTTTCAACCCCTTCCGGTACCGTGAAAACGCACGGGATAAAGCAATTTGCAAACGCACTTTCACCAATGGTTGTAATTTTGCTCCCTTCGGCAAACCACACTTCCATCTTGCAGGATTTAAAACAATCAGGCATGATCTGCACTACGCTCGCCGGAATTTCAAACGGCTCCTTCACTTCGACCCTGAAAAACATATTGCTCCCAAGCGTCAGGACACCTTCCGGTATGATGATCGATTTATAATAATACATATCCGGAATAATGTTATCATGATCGTCGTTAAACATGCATTCCACGGAAGTAACCGGCAGATCTTCTATAATCGCCGGAACATTGACCACCACATTTTCTCCCGATTCGCCGGTATACCCTGTTATCGTAACAGATTCCGCTCCTTTTTCGTATGTAAAGAAAGCACTGCTCCCGTTGATCCGTATCTCCTGCCAGATCGCGTAAAGGATAAGGTCTTCTTCTCTGTCCGCGGGAGTAAATACATACTCGTTTCCGTTCCCGTCTTTATTATCGTACCAGCCAAGGAAAAGATATCCCTCTCTTTCCGGTTGATACAGCGGTAAAACCTGTCCGCTGTAAACCGTTTCCGGATTTGACTGCAAAAGCTCGCCACCGTTCAGCTCATATGAGATCTGATATTTATGTTCCGTTTCCCTCCATAGCGCGGTGAGATTTAAATTCCCGATATTCAGCGTGTCTATCTTCTCGATCAGATTTCCCGACGCATCCGACCATCCGAGAAAATCATATCCTTCCCGAATACCTACCGGAAGAAGCAAGGTTTCGCCGAATTTTAACGCATACGTATAGTCGGATTTTAATCCATCCGCTGTTTCGATCTTCCCGCCGCAAGCATCCACCGTGATTTCATATTCCAAAGGAGTATACCGTGCATACAAAACCGTCAATCTCAGAATATTCGATTCATCGATCACTTCGATCCTGTTTCCGCCCTCCGAAGCATCGTACCAGCCGACAAACATGTAACCGTACAAATACACATTATTCAGCTCAACCCGTTCTCCATACTTGATAAAGTTCGGATTGGCATTCTCTTCGTAAACGCCGCTGTATTCATAACGGATAAGATATTCCTTCGCTTCAAACATTGCATATAAATGCAGTGATTCCTCGATACCGGAAAGATATGTCAAATACTCCCCGCTTCCGTCCGGTTCTGTATTCCAGCCTAAAAAGTCGTATCCGACACGCTCTGCACCGTATAAATGATATATCTCCCCCGCCCCCACGGAAACAGGGTTCTCTCCTTCCGTTTTTCCCCCATTCAGATCATAAAGCACCGAATAGAGCTCATCGCTCTGCTGCCAAAGCGCATACAATAATAAATTCTTTGCGCCGTCTCCCCCGACACGATCATAACGAGTACCGCCCTGCGGTTCGTCATACCATCCCAGAAAAATATATCCTTTCCGTATCGGCTCTTCCAATACGGTCTCTTGTTCCGCTGTAATCAGAGAAGGATTTTCTTCGTAAAGTACGCCGCCGTTGAGCTGGTAACGCACCGTGTAAACCGTACTACTCCACTTTGCATATACACTTACATCCGCCCCGGCGCAAACCAGATTTTCTATTTGTTCGCCCGAATAATCGGCAGACAAATACCATCCTTCGAACGTTTCCCCAGTTTTCTGCGGCGTCAAAAGTTCTACCGCACCGTTCTCCACATCAAAGGTACTCTGCGGAGATGTTTCAAAAAAGCCTCCGTTCAACCAATAATCGATCTTATACTTGCGCGGTTGAAATACAGAAGAAAATTCGCTGTCTTTGGTGATCTTGCATGGAAATTCTATTGCATTGCCCGTCTCATCTACCCAACAGACAAACTCATAACCGTCCCGTTCCGGTATCTCCGGCACAAACCAATCATCTGCACTGACGCTGACCTGTTCTCCGTCCAAAGACACAGTATATACAACCGTCTCAAGAGAATCGACACTCCTGCGCGGCAAAAATAAAACCAAAACAGCACAAACAACGCACACCATTAAAGCCGCAGCCGCTACAAACAAAGCAGAAACCCTCCGACGTTTACGCATAACCGCTACGGTTTCCGTTTCCTGTTCCTGCCCGATTCCGCAATAGAGTTTTGAAACAGGCACTCCAAAATATCCCGCAAGCTCGATAAGTTTTTGTACATCCGGACACGTAACGCCGCGTTCCCATCTCGATACAGCGTCCGACGATGTGTTCAGCGCGTTCGCCAGCTGTTCCTGGCTTTCCGAACGCTCTACGCGAAGCTGCCCGATCATCTTTCCGAGTCTCTCCGCACTGAAATCGCCGACATATGTCTCTTTGGGCTCCTCTTGTCCGCAAAGTTTTTCCAAAGAAACGCGCAGCGCCGCCGCCAATTCTCCCAATTGCCCTATGTCAGGAACTGAAATTCCGCGCTCCCATTTGGAAACTGTCTGTAAATGTACATTTAATTTTTCAGCAAGATCTGCCTGTGTTATGCCCGCGTTCTTGCGAAGATTTTTCAGCCTTTCTCCGATATCACCCATTTTTCGGCTTCCTTCCCACAAATTTTCCAATATATTTTATCACAATTCATCAACTTTTTCAAGCCATATCTTTTATTTTCCTTGTCAGTATTATTAAAAAATTACAACTTCTTTTGTTTTTCTCAATACAGAAAATTACATCTCCTTTTTTCCCTCTTCCTTTTTTATTCTTTCCAGATATAGCCTGTGAACATTTATCCGCCTTAAAATCACAGCAATTTTTTTCGTTTGTTTTCGAAATACTTATCAAGACTCCGATGAAAGCTATTTTCAGAAATTACCGAACTTTCTTACCTGCCGCCGTCGGTCTGTTGCCGTCGGTCTGTCGCCATCGGTTTTTTGAGACAAAAAAATACCCGACGGAACAGATTTTCCTGTCCGCCGGGTGTTTTTATAAATGAAATTACTTCAGTTCTGCGAAATATTTAATGGTACGTACCATCTGGCTGGTGTAAGAGTTTTCATTGTCGTACCAGGAAACAACCTTTACAAGCGTCGTGCCGTCTCCCATGGGCATGCATTTCGTCTGCGTGCCGTCAAACAGCGAACCATAGGTGATACCTACGATATCCGAGGAAACGATCTCATCTTCCGTATAACCGAAAGAATCGGAAGCAGCCGCCTTCATAGCAGCATTCACGCCGTCCTTGTCAACTTCCCCTTCCACGATCGCAACGAGCTGCGTCAGGGAACCGGTAGGAACAGGAACACGCTGAGCGCATCCGTCCAGAACGCCGTTGAGTTCAGGGATAACCAAGCCGATTGCCTTTGCAGCGCCCGTGCTGTTCGGAACGATGTTCACAGCTGCAGCGCGCGCACGGCGCAGATCACCTTTACGATGAGGTCCGTCCAACGTCATCTGGTCGCCCGTATAAGCGTGGATGGTCGTCATATAACCTTTCTTGATCTTCGCATATTTGTTGAGCGTGTTCGCCATAGGCGCCAGGCAGTTCGTCGTGCAGGATGCAGCCGAAATGATCGTATCCGTCGCTTTCAGCGTCTTTTCGTTTACGCTGTAAACGATCGTAGGCAGATCATTGCCTGCAGGTGCGGAAATAACAACTTTCTTTGCGCCGGCATCAATGTGCGCCTGGCTCTTTGCCTTGCTGCAATAGAAGCCCGTGCATTCGAGAACCACGTCTACGCCGATCTTGCCCCAAGGCAGATCTTTCGCATCTTTCTCTGCGTAAATTTTGATTTCTTTTCCGTCTACGATGATGGAATCTTCCGTTGCGGAAACCTTGTCCGCCAAAGCATATCTGCCCTGTGCAGAGTCATACTTCAGAAGATGTGCGAGCATTGCAGGGCTCGTCAAGTCGTTGATTGCAACCACTTCATATCCCTTTGCGCCGAACATCTGACGGAATGCCAGACGGCCGATACGGCCAAAACCGTTGATCGCAACTCTTACATTAGCCATTTTAATATCCTCCGTTCTGAAAATAGATTTAACTTAATTTCTGCTTACCAGCATTGTTATTATACCAAATCGGCAAAATTTAGTCAATAGTTTATGCGAAATACTTTTATTTTCAAAAAATTTAGAATCTTTTCGCAATTTTATGTGTTTTTTTACGCAATTTGCCTAAATTCTCTTATTTCAGATTTTCAGGATTCAGGCACTTCAGTTCATCGATCACAAACTTACCGTCCTTACGGATCAGCATATCATCAAAATAAATTTCACCGCCGCCGTATTCCGGTCTCTGGATCAGAACCATATCCCAGTGCACGCTTGACTTGTTGCCGTTATCCGCATCTTCATAACTGCAGCCCGGCGTAAAATGAATGGATCCGCTGATCTTTTCGTCAAACAGAATATCCAGCATCGGTTCCGTTACATACGGATTCACGCCGATTGCGAATTCTCCGACGTAACGCGCACCCGCATCCGTATCCAATACCGCATTCAGTGCTTCGGTATTCGACGAGGTCGCTTCCACGATCTTGCCGTTTTTGAAGACCAGACGCACATTTTCGTGTTTGATCCCTTTCTCCAATGTCGGCGCATTGTAAGTGATCACGCCGTTTACACTGTCCTTCACCGGAGCCGTGTAAACTTCACCGTCCGGAATGTTCATGTGTCCCGCACACTTGATCGCAGGGATCCCCTTGATCGAGAACGTCAGATCTGTATCTTTCGCAACAAGACGGACTTTGTCTGTCTTTTCCATCAACGCTTTCAAAGCGTCCATCGCCTTGTCCATCTTCGAATAATCGAGCGTGCATACGTTAAAGTAGAAATCTTCGAATTTCTCCGTAGACTGTCCGGCATTCTGCGCCATCGACGGATTCGGATACCGCAATACCACCCATTTCGTTTTCTTCACGCGGATCTCATGATGTACAGGGAAAGAATATTCACGATCAAAAAACTGCGTATTCTTCGCAGGAACGTCCGACAGTTCAAATGTATTCTGCCCGCCGCGAATCCCGATATAGCAATCCATGTCTTCCATACGGTATTTCGCGTACTTTGCACGGAGTTTGCAATGCTCTTCGCTCGTTCCCATCATCATTGCTCTCTCTACCGATAAATCGATTACATCCGCAAAAGGATATCCTCCCGCAGCAAATACTTTTTCGATGCAGGCATTTACCAGTTCATGGTCAATCCCTCTCGCTTCGATCAGCACTTTTTCACCTTTCTGACAATGTACCGAATAATTCACCAGCACATCCGCCAACTTTTCGATCCTCGGATCTCTCATTCTTAAGCCTCCTCGTCCGCACGGTTTTCCATACGGAAAAAACTTTTTTATCCTCTATATTATAATACTTCGACAAAAATTTATAAAGCAAATTCAAGTTATTTTTTAAATTATATTGCTTTTTACCCGCTTTTATTGTAAAATAGATAAGGATAAAAAATTACGGAGGATCTATATTATGCCTTTGGTTACTTCTACCGAAATGTTTAAAAAAGCGTATCAGGGCGGCTATGCGATCGGTGCATTCAACGTCAACAACATGGAGACAATCCAGGGTATCGTTGAAGCAGGCAAGGAATGCAATTCCCCGCTCATTCTGCAGGTCTCCGCAGGCGCAAGAAAATATGCAAACCCCGTCTATCTCAAACATCTGATTGCTGCAGCTGTCGAGACTACGGGACTCCCCATCGTGATGCACCTCGATCACGGTGCTGACTTCGAAGCTTGCAAATCCGCAATCGACGACGGATTCACTTCTGTCATGATCGACGCTTCTCATCACGCTTTCAAAGAAAATATTGAGATCACAAAAAAGGTTGTTCAGTATGCGCATGACCGCGGCGTCGTCGTAGAGGCGGAACTCGGACAGCTCGCAGGCATTGAAGATGCCGTCAACGTCAAAGCGGAAGACGCTAATTTCACCCAGCCTGACGAAGTTTGCGAATTTACCGAAAAAACCGGATGCGATTCCCTCGCGATTGCAATCGGGACAAGCCACGGCGCTTACAAATTCAAACCCGGACAGAAACCGCAGCTGCGCTTTGACATCCTTGAAGAAGTCGGCAAACGTCTGCCCGGCTTCCCGATCGTCCTGCACGGTGCATCCTCCGTTCCGCAGGATCGTGTCGCTATCATCAATCAGTACGGCGGCAAAATGCCCGACGCGATCGGCATCCCCGAAGAAATGCTTCGCAAAGCGGCATCCATGGCTGTCTGCAAGATCAATATTGACTCCGATCTCCGCGTGGCCTGCACCGCAGCCATCCGCAAACATTTCTTTGAACATCCCGATCATTTCGATCCCAGACAATACCTCGGCGACGCGCGTGCGGCCGTCAAAGAAATTGTCAAGCATAAGATCATCGACGTGCTCGGCAGCAACGACAAAGCTTAATTTGAAATTTTCAATTTATATTGATATTGCAGCGCAGCATTTTGCTGCGCTGCTTCTTTTTCCGACCGACAAAAATGAAGCACTGCTTTTCTTTCCATTCAGAAAGGAGGGGTACGCATTCCCCTCCTATTCGACTTCCCATTATGCAACAACTTATGCATCAAGCGCAAAAACTTTTAAGTTACGCCCCCGTTCAGCCGAAAGCAGCCCGTGCAAAATTTACACGGGCTGCTTTCGGCTTATATACTTCGTCTTATATGCATTGTAAAGATTCTATATTCAACATCTATTGCCATTGGATGCATCCGCAAGGACTGTCCGCACCTTAAAATGACGGCTGTACCGCAACAGTACAGCCGTCAACTTTTATATCTTTTTGCGGTTTCCTTTCCGGAAACAATATTCACATACGTCATGCCCCGTAGCGATCGTACCGCCGCGCTCGCATTTGATTTGCGGCGACAAACCGTCAAAGGCCGTCTTTTCATATTCACAGAAAACTTCACCCAGTTCGGGACATCCGAATTTTTCCGTCATTGTAAAATAAAAACATTCCTGTACTTCAAATTGTATGGCGCTGCCTTTTACCTTCAGATTCGCAGTCTCCCACACACACGCCGGAAATTTGTACTCTATAAAATTTTTAATATTCCCTTTAAATGCCCGAAACGGGAAGATCGGCCGCATCTGATTGGCAAGCACTTCTCCGCTCTCCACCGCAGCTTTCGCCACTTCCGTCCGCACCAGTCCCAACGCCGCGTCTTTCCTGTATCCGAACGCCAACAAAGTCTTATAGTATGCCATCACAGGAAATACCAGACGAGTAAGCTGCCGTTCAAACGTCAGACTTTTCTTATAATCCGTCGTTACCGAAAGCTCCGCATTCAATTTCGATGCTCGGTTGAATATCTTTTGCCCAAGCTCTTCTCCAAAATTCCGCTTGACATCTTTTTCTAAAAAGTTTAGCTCCGTATTCTCGTAATTCATACTTCCTCGCTTCCCCTGTCAGCTTTCCTTTCCTATATTATAAATCATGCGCGGCTCTTTTGTCAATATCTCTAAAAAACTTTAAAAAACTTCTTGACAAATTTCTTTTTTGTGATATAATACTAATTGAAAATAATTATCAATAAAGGAAGATATGGAGAGAAGGAATACGATCCAGAGAAAGCTGGTGCTGGATGCCGTGCAGAATCTTGATCATCCGGATGCTGAACAGGTCTATCAAGAAATTGCCGCCAAACATCCGCACATCAGCAAAGCGACTGTATACAGAAATCTTAATTTGCTCGCCGATCAGAATGAAATTCAGAAGATCGAAACCGGCAACGGGCCCGACAAATTTGACTTTCGCATCCGGGAACACTATCACCTGCGATGCAGAGTATGCGGAAAACTGATCGACACCGATATTCCTGTTCCGGATTACGGATCAGAACCTTTACAGGAAAACGGATTTACGATCGAAAGAATAAATCTTGAATTCATCGGAATATGTTCCGAATGTAAGAATAAAAACAGATAAGGAGATAACAACTATGGCAAAAGAACTCAAAGGCACAAAGACGGAAGCAAATCTTCAGACTGCATTTGCAGGCGAATCCCAGGCACGCAACAAATATACATATTATGCCAGCAAAGCAAAAAAAGACGGGTTCGTACAGATAGCGAATCTGTTTGAAGAAACAGCAAACAATGAAAAAGAACACGCAAAAATCTGGTTCAAACTCCTGCACGGCGGCGATATCGCATCCACGGAAGAAAATTTGATCGACGCGGCAGCAGGTGAGAACTATGAATGGACAGACATGTATGCTACCTTCGCCAAAGAAGCGCGCGAAGAAGGCTTCGATCACATCGCATTCCTGTTTGAGAAGGTAGGCGAAATCGAAAAAGAACATGAAAAACGTTATCTCGCTCTTTTGGATAACGTCAAAAATGAACTCGTATTCTCACGCGATGAAGAGTGCATTTGGCAATGTTCCAACTGCGGTCATATCGTCATCGGGAAAAAAGCACCTGAAATCTGCCCCGTTTGCTCGCACCCGAAAGCATATTTCCAGCTCAAACCTGAAAATTATTGATCTTATCCCCTTTTTTATAAAACCCTGCCGCGGATTTTAAAATTATGATCCAAAGCAACAGGATTTCCGGCGGCGCATTCCTTACAGCAATGCGCCGCTTATTTATTTTAATTTGAGAGGTAAATCATGAACCCGAACGCATTTCACTCCATGTCCTACGGCGTCTATATCGTTTCAACCTGGGACAACGGCAGACCGACCGGCTGCAGCGCAAATTGCGCCGCCCAAATCACGGCAAATCCCGCTACCGTCATGGTCAGCATCAACAAAGACAACTATACCAACCGTTGCATCGCCGATTGCGGGTATTTTGCAATTTCCGTCCTTGCAGAAAATTCCGATCCCTCCATCATCGGTACTTTCGGATTCCGCTCGGGAAAAGATTTCAACAAATTCGATCACGTAGCTTACCAGGTGCGCGACACACTCCCTATAATTTCCGACAGCTGTGCTTACATCGCCTGCCGCGTCATCAATACAATGGATACGCCAACCCACACAATATTCCTGGGCGAAGTGATCGGCGCGGAAGTTACGAGCGGCAATACCCCCATGACTTATTCTTATTACCATAAAGTCGTCAAAGGGAAAACTGCCAAAAATGCCCCGACGTATATCCCCGATGAGGATCAGCCGATCGGCAAATACATCTGCTCCGTCTGCGGCTATGAGTATAGCGGTAACATTCCGTTTGAAGAACTTCCCGACACCTGGACTTGTCCGGTTTGCGGACAGCCGAAATCTGTTTTCCGAAAAAAATAACCGTCTTCACTCTTTCTAAAAGCCCAACAATTCCTACTTTCCATGAAAGTTTTTTTGACTGTCCGATATTAAAAATGCGACTGATTTTGCCCTCGCTTGCTTTTAAATTTGCAAGCGAGGTTTTTTGCGCAAAAGTCTGTATTTGCACACGGGTAAATTTGCCCGTTTATTCTTCCAAAGCAGCGCCGCTATAGCAGAAATTCAGGCCATTCCTGCTAAAACCGTGGCGCATAAATTTGTTGAGCGCCGCGGCCATTGTATCGGCAATCGCAAATGAAATTTTTAAATTCAATACAATTATTGATAATATTTTCAAAAAACAAAGCCGCCGGCGCAAATGCGTCGACGGCAGAATTTTATAAAATTCAATCAGCCTTCCATTTTTTCGAGAAGTTTCAGATCGATTCCCTTTTCACCGATCTTGATGATCTCAACTTTCACGGTATCGCCGATATTCAGCACGTCTTCCACCTGATTGATGCGTTTTTCGCTCATCTTGGAGATGTGGATCATGCCGTCTTTACCGGGAGCGAGTTCCACAAACGCCCCGACTTTGGAAAGAATGCGGACAACCGAGCCGATAAACATATCGCCGACTTCCGGATCGCGCGCGATCGAGAGAATGATCGCCTTAGCACGCTCCGCATTGTCGATATTTTCGCCATACGTAGCAATGCAGACTTTTCCGTCGTCATCGATATCGATCTTGACGCCCGTCTCTTCAATGATCTTATTGATCACTTTACCGCCGCTGCCGATCACTTCACGGATCTTTTCAGGATCAATGTTGAAAGACAGGATCTTCGGCGCATACTTGGAAAGCTGTGCGCGCGGTGCAGGCAGGACATCCAGCATCTTGTGCAGAATGAACTGACGTCCTTCGTTCGCCTGTGCGATCGCACGGCGCAGAATGTCTTCGCCGATCCCTTTGATCTTGATATCCATCTGGATCGCCGTGATACCCTTTTCCGTACCGGCAACCTTGAAATCCATATCGCCCAGGAAATCTTCCAAACCTTGAATATCCGTAAGGATCGCTACCTTATCGCTGTTCGTATCTTTGATCAGTCCCATTGCGCAGCCTGCCACAGGAGCTTTGATCGGAACACCGGCATCCATGAGCGCCAGCGTCGAACCGCAGACACTTGCCTGCGACGTAGAACCGTTGGAACTGAGCACATCCGAAACCATACGGATCGCATACGGGAATTCTTCCGCACTCGGTACGACCGGTTCCAGAGCACGTTCTGCCAGTGCGCCGTGCCCGATCTCGCGACGGCCGGGGCTCTTGAGGCCCTTCGCTTCGCCCGTCGAATATCCAGGGAAATTATACTGATGCATATAGCGCTTGGAAACTTCGTCGTCCAAACCGTCCAGTTTCTGTACTTCGCTCAAAGTGCCCAGCGTGCAGGTAGAAAGAACCTGCGTCTGTCCTCTCGTGAACACCGCCGAACCGTGCACGCGCGGCAAAATACCCGTTTCGCACCAGATCGGACGAATCTCTTTGAGCGACCTTCCGTCGGGACGTACGCCCTTTTCCAAAATCTTCGCACGAACCTTTTCTTTTGTCAGATAATAGAGGCTGTCCTTGATCTCGCGCGCTTTGTCGGGATACGTATCCGCAAAATGCGCCAGAACATCCTTTTCCACTTCGTTCTGTTTTTCTTCGCGGGCCTGACGGTCAAACTCTTCCAAAGCCTTGTCCAGCATGTCCGACGCATACGCACGGACTGCCGCATCGATGTCTTCGGGAACATGATACAATTCCATCTCGCGCTTGGGTTTGCCGATCTCTTTCTGGATCATTTCGATGAAAGCGCACTGTTTTTTGATCTCTTCATGTCCGAACAGGATAGCCTGCACCATCTCTTCATCCGAAATCTCTTTCGCACCCGCTTCCACCATCATGATGGCGTCTTTCGTGCCCGAAAGTCCGAGGCTTAAAACGCTCTTTTCACGCTGCGCATTGTCCGGGTTGATGACATACTGTCCGTCCACCAATCCTACCTGCACCGAACCCGTAGGCCCTGCCCAGGGAATATCCGAAATGCTCAACGCGATCGAGCTGCCCATCATCGCAAACGGTTCCGGAGGAATATTCGTGTCCACCGAAAGCGCCGTAGCGATCACAACGACGTCGTTGAACAATCCCTTCGGGAACAGCGGACGGATCGGACGGTCGATCAGACGGGATGTAAGGATCCCCTTATCGCTCGTTCTTCCTTCACGCTTTTTGAATCCGCCGGGGATCTTGCCCACGGCATACATTTTCTCTTCGAAATCTACCTGCAAAGGAAAGAAATCCATTCCTTCCCGAGGCGAATCGGACATGGTTACGTTGACCATCACCACCGTATCGCCGCAACGCACTACACACGAACCGTTCGCCTGCTCGGCATATTTGCCCGTCTCTACGATGACTTTTCTTCCGCCCACTTCTGTTTCAAATTGTCTGTAATTGTTCTTCATTCTATACTCCTTGACTCTATACTCACCGCGAAAGATCCCCGATCTTACGCGTTCTTTACAGCATTTCCCGCACAAAATGCGGCCGCGCCGCTCCCCTTCGGATACTGTTTTCTATCCTCTACCTGCCATACAAACGGCAGTTCTGTCTGCGGCAAGTCTATTCTAATTTATAAAAGGGCCGAACATCCGTTCCGCCCTTATTTTCGCTTATTTTCTCAAATCGAGACGGGAAACGATATCCCTGTACTTTTCAATATCTTTGCTCTTGATATAATCGAGCAGTCCGCGGCGCTGTCCGACCATCTTCAAAAGACCGCGACGGCTGTGATTGTCGTGCGGATGCTGCTGCAAATGCTCGTTCAGATGGTTGATACGCTCCGTCAAAAGCGCGATCTGCACTTCCGAAGAACCCGTGTCGCCGTCATGCCGTTTGTACTCTTCAATGATCTGATTTTTCTTTTCCTTTTCCATTGTTTTACTCCTTGGAAATCTTTTATTCACGCAAATCAAAGTACGGCGAGGAGAACCGCGCGCCCTTGAATTACGCATGGTATTAGTTTAACACATTTTTCTGCGTTTGTAAACTGAATCAGCAATATAATTTTCGATTCCCGTCAATTCTTTTACTTTGTGCCTTTCTAAACTTTATATCTGTACCGTCCTTTTGAATCGGCACGCAAAAATCCCTGTTCCGTTCATCAAAACACAATCGCAAACAATTTTATATGCGGACAGCAAAATGCGGCGGATAAAAACCTTTGATACGGTCCGCTTGTAAATCTTCCCTTTCGGCTACTTCCTCATCGGATGTTGCCGTCTCGTCCTTGTTTTTCTCGTCCGGATTTTCCTGCCGGACATCTTCCGCACCGCATTCCACCCTTTTTGGACCTTCCTGCGAACCGGTCTGATTTTTCTTTCCGTTCGCATCGGAACCTGTTGCGCCGTCTCGGATACAGGCATTTGCAATCCGGGAAGAAAGCGGAAGAAAAAGCTGTACCACCGGCCCCGTCAGCAAAACGGCAACCACCGTACCCGCGCCGATCACGCCGCCCAGTGCCCAGCCCAGTCCGGCAAATACCGCATCACACAAAAGTCTGACCCATCGGAACTGCAGATGAATGCGTGCTCCGACCTTATCGGAAAGTATCATGGCGACGAGATCGTTCGGCCCCGTCCCCGAACGGCTCGCGATCACGATCGACATGCCGAATGCCAAAATAATACACCCCGCGACCATGCATAGGATCCGAAGCCAAAGCGGAGATTCTTCCCCGATCTTTCCCGAAAAAATCCATAAGAAAAAATCGATGATCCAACCGCCGCAAAAGGCGCAGACAAAAGACCCCGGTTTGACATATCCACGGGTAAAAATTAACATGATGATCAACAACAGGATCAGCATCCCCACATGACAAGTCCCAATGCCCAGCCCCGTCAGTGAAGAAATTCCCTGTACAAACACAGTAAAAGGATCTGATCCCAGATTGGAAAGCAGAAAAAGCGTAACCCCGAAATGCGCAACCACAAGCCCGGCCAAAAGCACGGCCAACCCTACAACCCACTGCCGTAAGGTCCGCTTTTTTGTATCCGCCTGAAAAGTGGCCATACACATGTTCCTCCTTTCCCCGTTTTTCTCCTACAGGGCAAATGCCCCTCGTTCTGCCTCCCCATATTTTCGCGACATTGCAACGCCGCGCTTTTTTGCCGTTCGCCCTTCCGAACAGACTCAGCCTTCCTTTCTCAATTTCTGTTTCCCGCCCTACCGCGGCGGCAATCATTCGACCATCCCCTGCTCTCATTGGGGCCCAAAGCATCCCAATATACGGTTTCCGTACAGGCTTTTCTTTTTCCTTTATCACAATTTTACTTGAATCCTTTAAAAGTGTCAAGCCGCTTTTTAAAATTTTCACAATGAATCGGACATTTGCAAGATACCCATTTAAAAAAACCGATAAAATGCTTCTACAGAAGCTGTTTATTTCGTATAAAAAAGACTTGTGCCGCAATAACACAAGTCTTCCCTTTCTTAAATTTGCAATTTTTAAAAGCTAAAAGGATCGCAACCGTACTTAAACTTGACTTAAAAACAGCTTTTTGCCGTCAATGATCGCCTCGATTTTTTGTATATACGTCGGAATGTCTTTCGGAGCTCCGATCCGCTCGATCCTTCCTTCCGCGGGATAAATCTTCTTCCCGACCGCATTCGCGCCGCAGGCAATGTTGTCCGAGATCTCCTCCATCACGTCCACATTGTAAATGCAAGCCTTGCCCGGTTTCGTCCAGCCGGTATTTTCACAATTTCCCGCCATATACTTCTGCCTGTACATGTAATACGGCTCATACCCTGCGCCGCTCAGTTTTTCACGCGAATAAGAGATCATCTCCGAAATACCGGCAACACAAAGGTACGACTCTTCTTCCTTGAGTTTTGCTCCCTTTTTCAGGCACAGCGTATGCACCGTGATATTCTCGGGTGATAGCGCCACGGCTTTGTCAATGCTCTCGCAAAATTCCCCGACCGTTTCGCCCGTAAGTCCCGCGATCAGATCGCAATTCACGTCAAAGCCGAATTTCTTCGCCATTTCAAAGGCTCTGTAAATATCCGCCGACGTGTGATTCCTGCCGATCCTTTGCAGCGTAGCGTCGCTGAAACTCTGCGGATTCACGCAAATGCGCGTTACGCCGTAATCTTTCAGAATCTGAAGTTTTTCATCCGTAAACACATCCGGACGCCCAGCTTCCACTGTGTATTCCGAACATTCCGCCGCAAACGGAGCGGCCGCATCCAATACCCGTTTCAAAGCATTTGCAGGCAATACGAGCGGCGTTCCGCCGCCGATGTATACGCTCTTTAATTTGCGGTACAGACCTCTGCATGCCGCAATTTCTTTTTCCAGTGCGTCCAGATACCCGTCCAGGTACTGCCCCGTACGGTTGATATCCGCCGTTATAAACGAGCAATAATTGCATTTGGAAGGACAGAACGGAATTCCGATGTATAAATCCGCGATTCCCTCTTCACGCGAATAGATCCCTTTCTGCGACTTTAAAACCGCGCGCACCAGCCGAATATTCTCCCGACTCACGCCGAATTTTTCAAACAGCGGTTCGAAATTTCTGCCCGCTTCCTCTTCCGCATACGCAAGTTTCGTCGGACGGATCCCCGTCAATGCGCCCCACGGCATACTTCTGCCCGTTTCCGCTTTCAGCGCTTCGTAAAGAGCAAGCTTCGCAAATCGCCGCGCATACCGCTTGAATTCGATCTCCCCGCTGTATTCCTGCGCCTCGCAGAACTTATACTCTCTGTCGCCGATCCGGATCGTATTGTTAAATTTGTATCCGTCCGCGGAAAAAGTGTGCCTTACGTTCGGAACGTTTGAACCGAAAAGCCGCATGACGTCCATCATCTCTGCGCGCAGAAACTCTGCATCCGTTTCCAGGCTGCATTCCTGTTTTGTTACATTTTCTTTCATACGTCTTCTGTTTTTTCGTGCAAAACTTACTGCGCATACGGATTAAACTTCCGCTCATGCTCCAATGTCGTCGTTTCGTCGTGTCCCGGGTAAACAGTCTTGTCGCCGGAAAGGGCGAACAGCTTTTTCACACTCGAAATCAGCGTGCTCGTGCTTCCTCCCGGGAAATCTGTCCTGCCGACACTTTCCAAAAATAAAGTATCGCCCGTAAAAAGCGAGTCCTTGCTCAGAAAACACACGCCGCCCGGCGTATGTCCCGGCGTCGCGATCACAAAAAACGGAATGCCGCACAATTCGAAAGAATCCCCGTCCTTAAAAGTAAAATCCACTGTAAACGGAGTTACGGATACGCCCATTCGCTTTGCAAGATTCTCCTCCCCGTTGATCACGGCTACTTCATCTTTACTGCATCCGATCTTCGCGCCCGAAGCCTGCGTCGCTGCACAGCCGCCGATATGATCGAAATGCCCGTGCGTCAACAATACATATTCGATTTTCAATCCTTTTTCCGCCGCAAAATTCAGCGCTTCCGTGCCGCCGCAGTCGATCAGCACCGCCGTCTTGCCGTCCTGCGTCAAAAGATAACAATTTGCATGCAATACGCCCGAAGGCACTGTGTAGATAGTCATATCTCCCTCTGCTTTTTATTTGGTTGCCGTACGGAAAACTTCCGTGATACGATCGTCTGCCTGGATCTTTTTGATCAGAAGATCGATCTCTTCTTTTCCGTTCAGGCGTATATTTGCTTCGATCACGGCATCCTTGTTTTTGTCAAACCTTGAATTGACACCCGTGATCATCAGGCGCATATCACTGACTACATTCGTCAGCACCGAAAGTGCCACGCCCTGATCCTTCGCTTTGATCACGATGCCTGCCACAAATCTGCCGCCGTTCGTGTCCGCCCATTCCGCAGGCAAAATGCGCCCTTCTTCGTTTTCCAGGTTTTTGATGTTCGGACAGTCCGCACGGTGAATGACGACGCCCCTGCCGCGCGACACAAACCCCACGATCTCATCGCCCGGAACAGGATTGCAACACCCCGCAAAGCGCGTCAGCAAGCCGCTCATTCCCTTCACGATGACGCCGCCCGAATCGCTGTTCGCATTGACACCGTGATATACCGGTTTCTTCGGAATTTCTTTTTTATAATAATCGATCAGCTTGAAAAGAACCTGGTTGACGGTGATGGCACCGTATCCCACCGATGCAAACATTTCATCCTGCGAGAAAAACGAAAACTTTTCGGAAACTTTTGCAAAGCTCTCTTCCGTTAAAATATCCGCCAAATTGTAACCGCGGTGTTTTGCCTCCGCTTCCAGCATACTCTTGCCGATCTTGATGTTCTCTTCCTTCATTTCGCGCTTGAAGAACTGCTTGATCTTCGCGCGCGCACTCGACGACTTGACGATCTTCAGCCAATCCCACGAAGGCCCCTTGGAGTTGGAAGAGGTAATGATCTCCACGACGTCGCCCGTCTGCAACGTCGAGTTTAAAGGCACGATCTTGGAATTTACTCTTGCCCCCACGCAGCGGTTGCCGATCTCGCTGTGGATCGCGTACGCAAAATCGATGGGCGTCGCGTCCTTGGGCAAAGAGATCACTTTCCCTTTCGGCGTAAATACCAAAAGCTCGTTGGAATACAGCTCCGTTTTCAGAGACTGCATGAAGTCCTTGGAATCTTTCAGCCCGCCTTCCCAATCCAAAACTTCGCGGATCCAGGAAAGCCGCTCGGTAAACGTCGAATCTTCTGTTTTCTTTTCTTTGTATTTCCAGTGCGCCGCGATACCGAATTCAGCTGTACGGTGCATTTCAAACGTGCGGATCTGTATCTCGAAAGGCTGTCCGAAATTGGTTACGACCGTCGTGTGCAGAGACTGATACATATTCGCTTTCGGCGTAGCTATATAATCTTTGATCCTGCCCGGAATCGGTTTCCAGCGCTTATGAATTTTCCCGAATACTTCATAGCATTCGTCCACCGTCCCCACAATGACGCGCACCGCCGTCAGATCGTAGATCTGATCCAGCGTCTTGTTCTGCGTCTTCATCTTTTTATAGATGGAATAAAAATGCTTGGGCCGCCCGAATACTTCCCCTTCGATCTTGCTTTCATCCAAGATGTTCTTGATCTCTTTTACGACATAATCCACAAAATTATGGCGCTCATATAATTTTTGATGGATATTTTCTACCAAAAATTCATACGCTTCGGGTTCCAAATACTTCAGACACAGATCTTCCAACTCACACTTGATCTGGGAAATACCCAATCTACCTGCAAGCGGCGTATAAATATCCAGCGTTTCCTGCGCCATTTTGATCTGGCGCTCTTTGGACAGGAAATTTAAAGAACGCATATTGTGCAGACGATCCGCAAGTTTAATGATGATGACCCGGATATCCTTGGCCATCGCCACAAAGATTTTGCGGAAATTCTCCGCCTCTTCCTCTTCGCGCGACTTGAATACGATCTTATCCAGCTTCGTAACTCCCGAAACGAGTTCCAAAACCTCATCCCCGAAATTCGTGCGGATATCCTCTTCCGTTACGGGCGTGTCTTCGATCACATCGTGCAAAAAGGCGGCGGCTACCGTTGCGCTGTCCAGGCCCAATTCAATCAAAATCTGCGCAACCGCACAGGGATGAATAAAATATGCCTCCCCCGACGCGCGCTTCTGCCCCGAATGCGCCTGTTCCGCATAATGGTACGCTCGGATCAGCATTTCCCGATCGGCACCTGTGTAGTTGTCATAAATCATCTGCAAAACAGTGTTCATGAACCTTCCTTCAATGCGCATACCGCGCAATACAATTTCGATAGTTTAAGATCAGACTTTTTCCCGTGTACCGCAACCAGTCGTCCGCGCTCAAAACGGAAAAAGCCCAGTTCCAAAAATACTTCCAGCGCAAAGATGATCTGCGTATGCGGGAAAGCAAGTCCCGAAGCCAATGCAAAATCCACACTGTCTTCGCATTCCGTGCCGCTTTTTAAGCCCCTGTATATCTCGCTCATCACCGCGCGCGACGTCTCCAGCTGCGCAATATCATTATAACCGCAAATTTCGCGATTGACAACAATTTTTTTGCCCGCAAGCTCTTTCAGATGAAAATCTGCAGGATTATCCAGAAAAATTACGTCCCGATACAGCGAAACCGCAACATCTGCCGCGGGCGAAATCAACACGGCATTGCCGATATTTTGTGAGCTCAGGTGAAACAGATCTGTTTCCAGTCCTTCCACAGCTTGCGCAAATTGCAACGGAACTTTCTCCGAACATACCAATAAAAGCCCGTAATTGCACGAATTCCGCGCCGCACTGATCCTCGCGCAGATCTGCTCAGAAGATTCCTTTTGTGCCGTAACGGATACTTCCGGCTGCGTAAGCCTCAAAAGATTGTTGCGGAATTTATACAGTTCCGTACTCTCTCCGCCTGCCGTTCCGCAAAGCATTTCTTTTACAAGCCCGCGTACGCTCTCTTTCCCCTTAAAACGCGAAATGCCGCATTCAAACACCAATGTTTTGCATATATCAGACCCGAGAAGAGGCAAAGCGCTCTCTCCGCCGAACCATACAAGATCTAACCCGTCTGCTCGAATACTTATATGGGGAGAACCGTCTTTCAGGCGGCGTGCCGCTGTTTTTTCCGTTTCCAATTTAAACAGCGGACGCTTGTTTCCGACCCCGAACGGCTCCAGCCGTTCCAACTCCTGCGCAAACGCAAGATCGAATACCAGTCCCTCCTCCTCGCAAACCGCTACCGACGGAATAAAATCTTCCTTCGTATAAGTTTTACCGATATATTCGTCCAAAGCCTGCTTCAAGGGCTCAAACTCTTCCGCACGGATATTCACCCCTGCCGCCTGCGCATGACCGCCGAATTCCTTGATGTGCTCCGAACATGCCTTCAGCGCTTCGTAAATGTTCACGTTCTCGATCGTCCGCGCCGAACCTTTCAGGCAGTCCCCGTTTTTCACAAACAGGATCGCCGGACGGTTGAATTCTTCCGAAATCCTGGCTGCCACGATCCCGATCAGCCCTGCACTCCAACTCTCGTCGCAGAGCATGATCACATTCCCGTACGCACCTTGCTTACGGATCTGCTCTTTCGCGCTCCTGTATACTTCATCGCAAAGCTGTTGCCGCTCCAGATTGTATTCGTTCAGCCGACAGCTCAGATCATAGACTTCCTCCGCGCTTTCCGCCGTAAATAAGCGTAAAGCACAATTCGCATCACCCATGCGGCCCGCAGCATTTACGCGCGGGGCGATCGTAAACGCCAGCGTCTGCGCCGTCGTTTCATCCTTTCTTCCCGAAAGTAAATTTCTGATCGCCGCCCTCGGATGACGATTGATAAGTTTCAGCCCTTCGTAGACGATATCCCTGTTCTCTCCCGTCAGCGGCACGCTGTCCGCTACCGTAGAGATTGCCGCAAGGTCCATAAGATCGTAGGCGCGCTCACCCAGCAACGCACACGCAATTTTAAAGGCAACTCCCGCGCCGCACAGATTGTCGTACGGATAATCGTCCGCCAGCTTCGGATTCACGATCGTACAATCGGGCAGTTTATCCGGCAATTCATGGTGATCGGTTACAACCACTTTTACACCGCGCGACTTGATGTATTCCACGCATTCACGATTGGAAATACCGCAGTCTACCGTTACAATCAGTGCGGGTTCGTTTTCCGAAATCAGTTTTTCCAGCGCGGGCACAGTCATTCCGTACCCCTCCGAGCGTTCCGGTATATGCGCCATACAATGCACCCCGTATGCGCGCAATGCCGACGTCAGAATGGATGCGGCTCCGATCCCGTCCGCATCGTAATCCCCGTACACAACGACCAGCTTTCCTTCCGACTTCACGCGATCGATCTCTTCTTTCAATTCACGCATTCCGCGCATCAAAAAAGGAGAAAGAAGATTTTTCCTGGACGGATGCAAAAAACGCTCCGCTTTTTCCGGTGTGTCCACACCGCGCGAATACAAGATCGACGCCGTAACTTCATGCAGGCCGCAACACTTTGCCAATGCTTTCACACGCAAACGCTCTTCGGCTGAAAACGTATATTCCGCTATAATTTTTTTCATAACTGATACCCCTTCGCCGAGTTTTTCCGTCTGCCGGCTGCCAAACATTTAATAATCTGTACAAACCATACAAATTTTCCGCATTCGCAACTAAAAACCGGTTTTCCTGCCAATGATACCGGGTTTGAGAGTTTTGCCGAAAACTTTTGTCAGCTAAAAAGTTCTCACCCTAACTTCCGAAAATACCAATCTTTTCCGATTTTTGTGAAAAAAGTGGGCGGATGGTCGTCCGCCCACTTTTGAAAATTCTTATCAGCGAGTTTCACCGGCAGGCTCGACGGCTTTTGCCGATTTATCTTTCTTCTTATCTGAAGAATAATTATATTTTGCTTTCTCTGCGCGTACCGCATCCGATTTTTCTTTGATCAGCGCGTACAGCGAGGGAGCAAGAAGCAAGGACGAATAAGCAGACACCAGGACACTGATCAGAGCCGCAATCGCCAGGAAAGTCAGATCTGTTCCGATGATCGCGCCGATAACGCCCAGCACGATTATAACGACTGCCAACACGATCGAAAGTCCCAACACCAGTCCCTTGGAATTATTCAACGACTGTGCAACTGCTTCCTTGACCGATTTATTCTTGTACTCTTCCGTACGGAAATCACGGCGCATTCTGCCGAACACAAACATGTTTACTACTGCGGACAACAGCAAGCCGAATGCCGCAACACCTGCAAGCGCCACACCCGAAGGGATACGGAAGATCGCTGTCAGTGCCAGCATGACCAATACGTCCTGAACCGCTGCGATCAGCGTAGCGACGCCCATTCCCAAACGGAAACGGATCGCGACATAAGCAAACAGGATCACTGCAACCACTGCCGCCGCCACTGCCGTGCGCCAGATATAATTATAATAAGGGGCATTTTCCAGAACATGGGAAGATACCGTAACAAGCTCACTGCTGACGCCTTCTATATTTTTTGCAACGATCGCATCCTTGAGCGAAGCACAGAAAGCCGCGTCCGGCGTACCGCTTACCACAAACTGGAGAACCGCACCGCCTGTCTGACCTTCCAGAAGCGTATAATCATTCACCGTATATTTGCTGCCGATTTCGTTTTTGCAGAAATCATACAATTCTTTCTGCACCGTTTCATCGTGCGACGAATATGCAAAATCCGAAATCTCTACCGTTGTAAAATTCTTCTGCGTCGAATCGGCATTGAATCCGACAAAACCGACAATAAATGCGCCCGCAATGATGACGGCAAGAGCGATCGCCATGCAAAGAAACAGACCTTTTTTGGAAAGCAACTTACTCATCTTCCGTTTCCTCCCGTTTGAAATTGCAGAACGCTATTTTATTTTTCGGCTGAGCAAGGAACATATAAAAATAGAAACGCGTAACCGCCAGTGTGCATGCCGCAGACAAAACCGTACCGAGCATAAAGATCAGAGCCATATACTGTGCCGCACCCAGCGCGATCAGATAAATCACGAGCGACGCAAGGAACAAAACAATATGTGCGTCAATCGTCAGCGCCAGGCTCTTCCTGTAACCCGATTTGATCGCCGCCGTCAGCGTTTTGCCTGTATTGAACTCTTCGCGGATGTTCCGGAATGCATAAAAGTTGAAAGCGCACATGACTGCCGCCGAAAGCACGATCGCAAGCAGCCCTGCTATATTTACAATGATCCCGTCGATCAGTGAGATGCAAAGAATCAATGCAAGAGCATATGTCAGGAACCCGAACACGTGCGCCAGCCCCATTCCTTTGTACCGCACAAGCGAGACAACGATCATCGCCAAAATCGCAACCCCGACCACGCATGCCATGATCAGCGCCGCATTTTCACCCATGGTAGGTCCGTAAGAATAAATCTCGCCAACCGTCAGAGGCCGAGTAAAGATCGCATCTTCATTCAGAACCGAATTGATCATGCAGGCTACAGTTTCCGCCGATTCACGCGTAGAATACGAGCCGCTGATATAGATCGCATCCTGATCCAATTGCGAAGTAACGGATATTCCGTTCGCGACGAGATCATTATCTCCGACACGGATATACATCGTAGCGCTCGAAGAACTCGAACTGTCCGATGAAGAATTGACCATCGCACCCGTCATTTCACTGAACGCCGCTCTGCCCGCTTTCGTAAAGTTGATCACGATCGCATAGCCGCTGTCGCCGGAACCGACTACGCCGGCACTCTTGATGTTTTCCGAAGTACCTGCCATTTCATTCCCGGCATCGTCCGTAAACAGCAGACTACCGCTATAGGAGAAGGAGTTGAACAGTGTGGATACGGATTCCTTTTCCGAAACATCCGGAATATTTACGACGATCGTATAATCGTCCTGCAGTTTCACCGAATATTCCGTAAAATTCTTCCCTTCAAAACGGGATCTTACCGCTGCGTAAGCGCTGTCAAATTCCGCAAGAAAAGTTTCCGAAATCTCTTCTCCTTCCAAGATCTCCTGCGAAAGATATACTCCGCCATGCGCCACATATTCCCCGGAAGGATCCGAAATCTCATCTTCTGTACCCTTCAGCTCTTCGTACTGCGCTACTTTCCCCTCGTACTGTTCCGCCGATATGACCCCTTCCGGGTAGTATACTACCGAATAACCGCCGCCCAGATCCGATCCCAGGTCCACAATACTCAGCAAAGACCTGAAATTATAAGGCGACTTAACCGGGAATGTCGGCGTTACGCTTATAAATAAAAGCCCCACCAGCACGATGGTTACCAGAATAATCAGTACTACCGATTTCTTCTTGCCCATTGCCTCCTCCTGCAACTAAAAAAGTGTTTTCTTCCCAAACAAACCAAACATTTGCCGCTGCATCCTTATCTGTGCAGAGGTTGTCCGATCAAAAAAGAAATATACTTAATAATTATAATAAAGTTCAGAAATTTAGTCAAGTGTAAATTGTTTATTTTTACGGATTTTTACCCGATTATCATAATTTCCGCCGGCTCGGCTTCACTTTTGCCCTTCGCCGTCCCGCAGATACGCTTGTGCGAGCAAAAGATACTCCTTCGCATTCATCGCAATGTTCCTTTTGTCCGCTTCCGTGCTCGTACGCAAAATGCGATAAGGATTGCCGACCACGACACTGTTTTCAGGAATGACCTTCCCGCCGGGGATCACGGTTCCAGCGCCGATAATGCTGTTTGACCCGACTTTCGCCCCGTCCAGAACAATGCTTCCCATACCGACGATCACATTGTCTCCGATCGTGCATCCGTGCACAACGGCGTTATGCCCCACCGTTACGTTCTCTCCCAGTATCGCAGGGCTGTTATACCCGACGTGAATCGTGGCATTGTCCTGCACGTTTGTATTCCGTCCGATCTTCACCGGAGCTATATCGCCGCGTATACATGCCCCGCACCAAATATTCGCCCCGTCGCAAAGCGTAACGTCTCCGGCTGCATAGGCGCGGCTGTGTACAAACACATTCTTACCCTTCCGTATCTCAGACATTTTTCTCCGTTCGCGGATAAACTGCCGTTCAGCCGCCTATTTTTTTCTTGGTCGCCAAAATGTGCATCGCGTCTTCGACGCGCTTTTTCATCATCTCACAGGTGATTTCGTAAGGTTTGTTGATATCCCCGTTAAAATGATAATTGTTTGCACTGCATCCGCCGCTGCAGATAAATTTTGCAAAACATCCGTCGCATTTTTCACGCGTGAACAGACAGGAATTTTTAAATTTGCTGCGTATCTCGTCGTTCAGTTTGCCTTCAAACACATTGCCCATTTTAAAATCCGCATCGCCCGCAAACTGATGACAAGGATAAATATCCCCGTTGGGTACCACCGAAAAATACTCGTTTCCCGCGCCGCATGCGCTCACGCGCTTGGATAGACAGGGTCCGCCTTCCAGATCTATATTGAAATGGAAAAAATTAAACCCTTTTCCTTCCGCCCAACGCTCCAGATATTTGTCGCAAAGCACATCATATTCCGCACATACCTTCGCCAGATCATCTTTCGTGATCGCAAGATCGGGTATGTCCGTAACTACCGGTTCCATCGAGATACTGTCAAACCCGTTGTCCGCAAGGAACAATACGTCCTTGGAAAAATCCAAATTCTTCGCCGTAAACGTGCCGCGCACATAATAGTGCTTGTCCCCGCGGATCTTCACAAAATTCTTCAGATTGTCGATGACCAGATCGAAACTGCCCTTTCCGTTCGCCGTCTTGCGCACCGCATCGTGCACTTCCTTGCGCCCGTCAATGCTCAGGACTACGTTCTCCATCTCTTCGTTCAGAAATTTTGCCACGTCGTCTTTGAGCAGCAATCCGTTCGTCGTCAGCGTAAACAAAAATTTCTTACCTTTCTTTGCCGCCTGTTCCTTCGCATAATATACTGCCTGCTTTACGACATCAAAATTCATCAGCGGTTCGCCGCCGAAAAAATCCATTTCCAGAATTTTACGATTGCCGGAATTTTCGATCAGAAAATCGATCGCCGCTTTCGCCGTTTCCAGGCTCATGAACTCGCGCTTTGCGTGGTAAGCGCCTTCGTCCGCAAAACAATATTTGCAACGCAGATTGCAGTCGTGGCAAATGTGCAGACACAGCGCCTTCACCTCATTGCTCTTGACCGGGCCTGCCTTTACCTCTTCCTTAAAAAGCAGTCCTTCCTTCTTCAGCTGTTCGAAATCCTCTTCATACTCGCGGCGCTCCTCGGGCGTGATCCCCGACGTATCTACCTTTTCGCCGAGCTTCTCCCGAAGCAGCAACGCGCCCTTCTCATCGCATTCGTGCAAAGACGAACTGCCTGTATCAAATATGTAATGTTTATCTTTATATGAAAATACGTGAACCATATCAACTCCGTAAGCGGTACGCCTGCCGCGCGCCGAACTTCCTGCTTTTCGCAAAAAAACCAAAATTTAAGGAGCAGGTTGCCTGCTCCTTAAACGATGATTGCGTTCAGTTATTCTTTTCGGGATTGTTCTCTCTCGAAATTCTTTCGCAGGACTGGTTGCCAACCGTGCAGCTGGTTTTGCAAGCGGACTGGCATGTACTTCTGCATTCACCGCATCCCGTTACTTTGCGTTCTGCCGGACGCGCGATCGTCTTAATCTTATTCATAACAATCTCCTCTGTATTTTTAGTTTTTATTTTACTATTCTATTATAGTATACAGGCGAAAAAATTGCAAGCGTTTTTTTATATTTGTGCACTGCCGGAAAGGATTTTTCACCCGATCGGCTCTTATTTTCCGCGCAGCAATACCGCCAAAACTCCGCCGATCGCACCGGCTACCGCTCCGAAAATCAGATCCAACACATTCCCCCAGCCGAAAGAAATGGACCCTGCGACCGCCGAAAACAGAAAATAAGTTACCAGCGACGTGCCTAATCCGGACAGAACGCCGCATAAAAGCGGTTTTTCTCCTGCAAGACAAAAAATACAGCCCAGGGCTATGCTTACAAGCTTAATGACCTGATTGACCGGCATGATCACCGATGAACCCCAGGAAAATATCTTGATGAGCAATGCAAACAATAATACCGCCGCCAACGTAAACAGCGCCGATACGCATATGCTTTTTCCGATCCGCGCCGCCGCCCGGCCTTTCTCACTCTGCATAATAAAATACCTCCGCACAGCTTTTATTTTATAGCTATGCGGAGGGTTTCCGTTCTATTCCATTTTCGGGAAATTACTTGTCCTGCGTTTCATCCTTCTTTTCTTCAGAAGCTTTTTCCGTTTTCTCTTCCGCCTTTTCCTCAACGGCAGGCGCTTCTTCTTTCTTCTCTTCCGCAGCCGCCGCAGGTTCGGGTTTGGCATCCGTCTGATAGATCGCCTGTTTATCGAACTTCATGTAGCTGTAATTGCCTTCGCTGTCGCCCGTTTTCAGAACAAACGTGCCTTCTTCGTCGTTGATCTCCACCACTTCGCCGACAATCCCGCCGATCGTCTTTACCTTGCTGCCCGGTTTGATCGCATTGATCGTCTCATTGAAAGTCTTCTGCTTTTTTTTCTGGGAAATGAAAGACCATACAAAAAATGCCACCAGCACCACAATTATGACGATGATCCACAAATAATCCATAAACGAAGATGTTTTTTGCGTCTCATCCGCCAAAAGATTCATCCACATTTGAAATTTCTCCTTCTTTGATTTCAATTCCTTTTAACTATAATAGCGGTTTTGCGAAATTTTGGCAACTGTTTTTCCGCCTTTTTTTACGAAATCTTATCGGCAGGGCAAACTTTTCGCCGTTTCGACACAATCCGACCCGTTATGCCTTCCCGTACTTTTCATAAAACGCCGCACGGAATTCCTGCAGTGTTCCGTCCAGGATCGCCTGACGCAATCCGCGCATGAGTTTATTCAAAAATGTAATGTTGTGCATGGACAACAGCATGGACGAAAGCATTTCACCCGCATTCACCAGGTGCCGCAGATACGCTTTGGTATAATTTCGGCAGCAGTAGCAATCGCATTCCTCGTCGAGAGGCGTGAAATCCTCTTTGTACACGGCGTTTCGCACCACGACTTTCCCTTTGCTCGTCAAAGCCGTACCGTTGCGGGCTATGCGCGTTGCAAGAACGCAGTCAAACATATCGATGCCGTGCATAACGCCCTCGATCAGACAATCGGGACTTCCCACCCCCATCAGATACCGCGGTACATTCGTCGGAAGAACCGGCTGGATCGTATCCAGCATTTCGTACATCAACGGTTTCGGCTCTCCCACCGAAAGACCGCCGATCCCGATCCCGTACTTTGCAAACGGTTTCGCTTCTTCCACGCTTTTCAGCCGCAGATCTTTGAAAAAATTGCCCTGCACGATCGGAAAAAGCGCCTGATTTTCATTGGAATGTGCCTTTGCGCACCTTTCCAGCCACCGCACCGTCCGATCCAGCGCTCTCTGCGCGTATTTATAATCGACGCCGTATTCACTGCATTCGTCAAACTGCATGATGATGTCCGCACCCAGCGCATTCTCGATCTCCATGACCTTTTCCGGCGTGAAAAAATGCTTGCTCCCGTCAATATGCGAATTGAACCAGACGCCTTCGTCTTTGATATTATTCAGTTTCGCCAGCGAAAACACCTGAAATCCGCCGCTGTCCGTCAGGATCGGACGGTCCCAGTTCATGAATTTATGCAATCCGCCCGCTTTTTTTACCAACTCGTGGCCCGGCCGCATATACAGATGGTACGTGTTGGCAAGAATGATCTGCGATCCCGCTTCTTTCAGGTCGCGCGGAAGCATTCCCTTGACCGTCGCCTGCGTGCCGACAGACATATAAACCGGCGTTTCTATATCCCCGTGCGGCGTATGAAAAATACCCGCACGTGCTCCCGTTTCCGGGTCTGTTTTGATTACTTCAAACGAAAATTTCTCTGCCAAAATATTCTTTCCTTTTTGGTTCTTGATTCATTGAATTTTTACTGTTCCCCGTTGCTTTCAAAAACGGACGCGTCCGCATTTTCTGCAAGAATTGCAAGAGCCTGCGCATATTTTTTACAACGGATCTCCGCCTCTTTATAGACCGAAGTTCCCTGCCGCAGCCGCGTCAGGTCGCTGTTATGCATTAAATCCGCGATCTTCACCGCCCTGGCAATCGGATCTGCCTTGATTTTACGGATATAGTCCAAATAGTCCTCACCCGCTTCATGCTTCAAAAGTTTCAGGGAAGCGACGATCCTTGCGGGAAATTCCTTTTCCAGTTCGGAAAGGCTTATCTGTGTATCTTCCGCCACATCATGCAAAAGAGCCACACACACCTCCGTTTCGTCGTGCATCTGTTCCGCAACGTGATACGGATGAAAGATATACGGCATCCCCGCCTTGTCCGTCTGGCCAGCATGCGCGGCGTATGCAATGCACGCGGCTTTCTGCGTCAGCGGCGTATAGATCATTTCTCCTGTTTCTCCTTGCCCATGATAAACATCGCGTCGCCGAAGCTGAAAAACCGATATTTTTTCTCCACCGCTTCTTTGTACACGGCAAGGCACTGCTCCCTGCCCATCAGCGCCGAAACCAGCATGATCAGCGTGCTTTCGGGAAGATGAAAATTCGTGATCAAGGCATCCACACACTTGAATTTGTACGGCGGATAAATGAAAATAGACGTATCGCCGCTGCAGGGCCTCAAAAATCCGTTTTCGTCCGCCACCGTTTCCAGCGTGCGCACCGAAGTCGTCCCGACGGCGATCACGCGCCTGCCTTCCCGCTTTGCGGCATTCACGATATCCGCCGCCTCCTGCGATACGCAGTAATATTCCGAATGCATGACATGGTGCGTCAGATCCTCTTCCTTCACAGGACGGAACGTCCCCAGCCCCACATGAAGCAGAACTTCCGCAACCTGTACTCCCATATCCTTAATCTCCTGCAAAAGCTCCTTCGTAAAATGGAGTCCTGCCGTCGGCGCGGCGGCAGAGCCGTCCGTCTTGCAGTATACCGTCTGGTATCGGTTCTGGTCTTTGAGCTTTTCGTGGATATACGGCGGCAGAGGCATGCTTCCCACGCGCGAAAGAATGTCTTCAAACACGCCGTCAAAATGAAACTCTACAATGCGCTCGCCCGTTTCCGTACGGTCTTTCACCGTCAGCGACAGCTCTTGCGAAACGACAAGCTCCGTCCCGACTTTCGCCTTTTTTCCCGGCTTGACCAATACTTCCCAATCGGTCAAGTTCCGCCGTTTCAACAGCAAAACCTCTACACGTCCGCCGTTTTTCGTGTATGCAAACATACGCGCAGGCAAAACCTTTGTATTGTTGATGACAAGCACGTCGCCCGCTTTCAGATACTCTTTGATATCCCGAAAAATTCGGTCTTCCGTTTTTCCCGTCGCGCGGTCATATACAAGCAGTCTGGAAGAATCGCGCGGCTCCGCAGGAGTCTGCGCGATCAGTTCTTCCGGTAAAACATAATAATAATCCGATTTTAACAACATTTTTCTGTAGCCTCTATTCTTCGTCAAACATGGAGATCTGCGCTTTTTGCTTTTCGCTCATCTTTACGCCCATATGCGCATAGCCGCCTTTGAGACATACTCTGCCCCGCGGCGTACGGGCAATGAATCCCAACTGCATCAGATACGGTTCATACACGTCCTCAATGGTGTTCGCATCCTCGTTGATCGTTGCCGCCAATGTCTCCAATCCCGCAGGCCCGCCGTTGAATTTTTCGATCAGCGCACGCAAGAGCCCGCGGTCGGTATCGTCCAGCCCGAGATCGTCGATATCCATCTTTTTCAAAGCATACTTCGCATCGTCAAGATTTACGATCCCGTTCCCCTTGACCGCGGAAAAATCGCGCACACGCTTTAACAGCCTGTTCGCGATACGGGGCGTTCCGCGCGAGCGGCGCGCAATTTCGTTTGCCGCATCCGGTTCTATTTCGATGCCGAGCATCTTTGCTGATCGCGTTACGATCTGCGCCAGTTCCGCCGGCGTGTACATTTCCAGACGGCACAATACCCCGAAACGGTCGCGAAGCGGCGATGCCAGCATTCCCGCTTTGGTCGTAGCCCCGATCAGTGTGAATTTTTTCAGGGAAAAACGAATATTCCGCGCCGCCGGCCCCTTCCCCACAATGATATCCAACGCATAATCTTCCATCGCAGAGTACAGTATTTCTTCCACCGAACGGTTCAGTCGGTGGATCTCGTCGATAAACAGTACGTCCCCTTCGTTCAGATTGGTCAAGATCGCCGCCAGATCGCCGCTCCGCTCGATCGCGGGACCGCTCGTGAGTTTGATCTGCACGCCCAATTCCGCCGCGATGATATGCGCCAGCGTCGTCTTTCCGAGCCCCGGAGGCCCGTACAACAGTACATGATCCAGCGCCTCTCCGCGCATTTTTGCCGATGAAATATAGACAGACAGATTCTCTTTGACTTTACTCTGCCCTACATAATCTGCCATCGTTTTGGGTCGGAGGGCATTTTCTTCCAGATCGTATTCACCTTTCGTGCTCATGACGAGCCGATCGTCAAAGCCGCTTTCAAAATCTTCTTCAAATCCCATGTACAGCACCCTCCTTTTCCCGATTTCCTATACACATTACATACTTTTCAATGCGGTCATGATAATGTCTTCCAGACTCTCCGCGCCCTTTTCCACGGCGCCTTTGACCGCCTTCGCACTTTCCGCACGCGTGTATCCCAGCGACATCAACCCTACGATCGCATCTTCTTCCTTGTCCGACATCTTTTCGAGTGTCTGCACCGCAGCTTTGCCGCCTTCGGAAACTTTCAGCTCTCCGGCCGTTACTTTTTCGCGCAGTTCCAGAATGATGCGCTCCGCCGTCTTCTTCCCAAGCCCTTTTACCGAAGAGAGCATTTTGACATCCGACGTCGCGATCGCCACCGCTATATCGTTGATGTTCATCGCCGATAAAATACCGATCCCCATTTTCGGGCCGACACCCGACACGGTGATGAGCTTTAAAAACATATTCTTCTCTTCCGGCGATACAAACCCGAACAGAGAGATTCCGTCTTCACGCACCTGCATGTACGTATACGCCTCTCCCTGCTTGTCCGTAACAAGTTTTGCAAACAACGCACCCGAACACAAGATTTCATAGCCGATCCCGCCGTTTTCCAAAAGCACCATGCCTGCATCCGAATAAATAACTTTGCCTTTGATATATCCGATCATGTCTTACCGCCTTCCGCCGCAAACGGCGTATCATTGTCATTTTTAAATGGAGTACAGTCCCGACAGTCTTGAAGTAAACGAGTGGCAAAGCGCCACCGCCAGAGCATCTGCCGCGTCGTCGGGGCGCGGGATCCCTTTCAGATGCAGAAGATTCGCCGTAACGATCTGGATCTGACGCTTTTCCGCTTTTCCGTACCCCGTCAGAGCCTGTTTGATCTGCATCGGCGTGTACTCAAACAGCCTCCCGCAGCGCTTGACGCACGTTAAAAGCGCCACACCCCGCGCATGCGCCACCGCCATGCCCGTCGTTACGTTCTTGGAGAAAAACAACTCCTCTACCGCCACTTCGTCGGGACAGCATTTGTCCAGAAGTTTGTTCAACCCCTCTTCCAGGATCGCCAGCCGCGTCGGCAGCCGTTCTTCTTTCGGCGTCAGTACGACCCCGTAATCGCGCGCGGCAACATTGCCGTGCGCATCCTTTTCCAATACCCCGTACCCCAATGTGGCAAGCCCGGGATCGATTCCCAAAATAATCAATTTTCTGTCTCTTTTTCGTAAAATAACTTGAATTTTTCCGCAAAATATATTAGAATAAGAATAAGCGGAGATTTATTTTTTCATACACTCCGCACTGCGGCAATACTTTACTTCATTATTTTAAAGTTTTCGCCGGAATAAGTCAATCGAAATGGGCTTAAAAAAGTTACGGAGAGTTAAATTATGAAATTGTGGGAAGGACGTTTTACACAGCCGAGCGCAAAGAGCGCCGATGATTTCAACCAGTCGCTTTCTTTCGACTACAAATTGTATTGGCATGATATTCTGGCAAGCATCGCGCACGTCAAGATGCTTGGAGAAACGCAGATCATTCCCAAAGAAAGTGCGGACAAGATCAGCGACACTCTCGTAAATATTCTCGCCGATATCGAAAAAGGCAGTCTGCCGCTGGAAGGCGCGGAAGATATCCACACCTTCGTCGAACAGGAACTCACAAAGCGCATCGGTGCCACCGGCAAAATGCTGCACACCGCGCGTTCGCGCAACGATCAGGTCGCAACCGACCTTCGTCTGTATGTCAAAGACAGCATTGTCAATGTCTGCGGACACCTCAAAGCGCTTGTAAACACGCTCCTGAATATCGCCAACAACAATGTTCAGTATATCATGCCCGGTTATACGCATATGCGCAGGGCTCAGCCGATTTCCGTCGCTCAATACATCAACGCTTACAGCGAAATGTTTCTGCGCGACATCGAACGCTTCACCGATTGCTATAAACGCACCGACGTGATGCCCCTCGGCAGCTGCGCTATGGCCGGTACCGATTTCCCGATCGACCGCAGAATGACAGCAAGTCTGCTTTCCTTCTCGGAGATCTCTCAAAATTCCATCGACGCCGTTTCCGACCGCGATTTTGTCGCCGAATACATTTTCTGCTGCTCCACGGTCATGGCTCACCTTTCGCGGTTCTCCGAAGATATCATTTATTATTCTTCCGAAGAATTCGGTTTTATCGACATCTCGGACAAATATTCCACCGGTTCTTCCATCATGCCTCAGAAAAAGAATCCCGATATCCCCGAACTCGTTCGCGGCAAAACGGGCAGAGTTTACGGAGACCTCACGGCGATCCTTACCGTCATCAAAGGCATCCCCCTTTCCTACAATAAAGATCTTCAGGAAGACAAAGAAGCCCTGTTTGACGCAGAAACGACCGTCCTCGGCTGCCTCGGTATTTTCAACGAACTGTTGCAGAATATTTCCTTCGATACGCGCAAAATGCGCAACGCGGCGGCAGGCGGCTTCTCTACGGCGACTGACATTGCCGATTACCTCGTACAGAAAGGCATGCCTTTCCGCGACGCTCACGCCGTTACAGGTCAGATCGTCCGCTACTGCATCGAAAACAACAAGACGTTGGACAAACTCGATCTGTTCGTGTACCAGCAGTTTTCCACACTCTTTGACGAAGAAATTTTACAGCGCGTCCGCGTGAATAAATCGGTGGAAGCGAGAAAAGTGATCGGCGGAAGCGCAAGAAGCGCCGTGCGTGAAAATATCCGCTCCATCACAAAACGCCTCAACAGAATGTTCAAAGAATAATTTTACGCCTTTAAAAATAAGAAATTTTAATCCGCAGAAACGGAGCTCTCCGTTTCTGCGGATTTTTAATTGTTCGAAAAATAAAGGTGCAGCCGTATTTACTGCCTCCACCCTTCAGGAATCCATCGCCGTAACTGCGGATCCTCATCCGGACACGATCATTCTTGATATGATCCTGTATCAAAAAATGCTGCACTTTGAGGAACCCTTTATGGTGGGTCTTTCGATAGATTTTCTTTCATCCAAAAAGAGAAAACAGGCCGCCCCTGCCTCACGCAATCTTCACGGTCTGAAAAACGATGACGCGTATCTTTGTTACCCGCGCAATTTAGGCGGCTTTCATGCTTTTACTTTGCCTAAACACTGCCCGAAACGAACGCCCGCCGCCCGACGCAAAATTGCGTCGGGCGGCGGGCGTTTCTTTAAAAACTACTTATTGAACATAACTTTTTCGCTTTGGAACATCTTCGTCAGGAGCCATACCAACAGAATGATATAGATAGCATTGCTGACGAGCGTTATCAAAAGGCAAAGAGGCGAAAACTGCATGGAAAATATTTGCGACATGACCTGTACACAGTTATAGATCGGAATGAAATATACAGGCCATACATTAACGACGCCGAACATCATCGACGACAATCCCAGAACCATGACCAGAATCATAACGGGAACGGCAAACGTTGTCGCTTCTTTCACACTTTTTGCAAAAGCCGATAAAATAGAAATGAGAGAGACGATCAAAAGCACAGCCGAAAGCATTACGGCAAACAGCGCTATATACGAACCTGCCGAATACGCCGCAAACATGTCCCCGATGCTTCCGCCCATCAGTTTCGGCATGGATAAGAAGGTACCGATAAACGAACCGATCGCAGACAGCGCCGACAAAACCGACAACGCCGCAATCTTTCCGACAACAAGCTCACTTCTTTTAATGGGGGTAACCAACAACGTTGCAATCGTGCCTCGTTCTTTTTCTCCTGCAATGGATTCGGGTGCGATCCCCATGCAGGCACTGTATAAAAACGTCAGGATCAGGAAGGGAAGCAGCATGGAATAATACGATGCAGTAGCCTCCTGTGCAGTCGAAACATCTCCGCTTTGCGCAAAATTTACATTGTACAGCCCTGTCATAGAATCTTCCGTTTCATCAAACAGAGTCTTCACCAAATTGTACGCAGACAGCGACTGCGTATCCGCCGAATTATAGCGAACGATGATATCGGGACGCTCCTCCGTCGGCTTGCCAACCACTAAATTTGCATCAAAATTTTCGGGGAATACGATCAGGATCTGAAAAGCTCCCGCTTTCAGCTGCGCCGTCAGCGTATCGATCGATTCTTGTGAATTATCTTCCACATAATCAAAAACAAGCCCAAAAGCACTGCCGTTCTCTTCCGATGCCTGTTCAAATATAGGCGTAAAAAATTCGGAAGGATTTACGACCTGTACAACGGAAACTTTATCCCCCTCATAAAATACGGAGCCGAGCAACGAATACAGAACAAAAATCAAAAGTCCCGGCAGAATCAGAGTACCGATCACAAGCCGCCTATCTTTAAAAAAACGCGCAAACTCCTTACGGACGATCGTCAGTATATTTTTCATTCTTCCCCCGCCGTCTCCTTATAGATTTCAAAAAACGCATCTTCCAGCGTTTTTTCGCCGCGAATTTCATCCAACGTACCCTCTTTTACCATCTCCCCCCCGATGATAATGCCGACGCGATCGCAAAGTTTTTCCACCAGCGAAAAGATATGCGTGGAAATAATAATGCTTTTCCCCTGTCCTTTCAATTCCGCAAGAAAATCCGTTACGACCTTCGCCGTCAATACGTCCAATCCGTTCGTCGGTTCGTCAAAAACGATCACTTCCGGATCATGTATGATCGAGATCACAAGCGAAACCTTCTGCTTCATACCGGTGGATAAATCTCCCACCTTCACTTCCGCAAAACGATCGATTCCGAATTTTTCAAACAATTCCTGCCGCCTTTTCTGTATGACGTCATCCGATAATCCGTGCAATCTTCCGAAAAACGTGAAAAGATATGCCGGTGTAAAAAAATCTTCCAGTTTGAGCTCGCTCGTTAAAAAACCGATCGACGCACGGACTTTTTCCGCCTCGCGCGAAACTTCGTGTCCCGCCACATACGCTTCCCCTGAATCCGCTTTGATCAGCGTTGCCAAAATCCGAAGCATTGTCGTTTTCCCCGCTCCGTTCGGTCCTAATAAACCATAGATCTGCCCTTCATATGCCGTAAAGGTCAAACCGTTCAAAGCGACTTTTTTATTGCTGCGGGTCTTTTCGATCGCCATCTGACGCCTGGAAAGCGTGAATGTCTTCCGCACATCCTGCGCCCGGATCATTTCCTGCATAAACCGCTCCTTTCCTTTGATTTTCTCTGAATCATTATAAAATATTCCGATTTTCTTGTCAAGCTTTACTCTATGTACTCCCGACATTTTAAACCGCATTTTTTCGGTTTGCTTGACGTGTTCTGAAAATTATAGTATAATGATTCTGCATATTGACATGAAGGAGTTATAAGATGCTGGAAATTAAAAACCTGACAAAGGTTTATAAAACAAAAGGCGGCGCTCCCGTGCATGCCCTGGACGGAGTTTCCATTACTTTTGAAGATAAAGGAATGGTTTTTCTTCTCGGGAAAAGCGGAAGCGGTAAATCAACTCTGCTGAATCTTTGCGGCGGCCTTGATTCTCCCGATTCCGGTGAAATCATAATCAAAGGCAGGAGCAGCAAAGATTTTTCGCAATCGGATTTTGACAGTTATCGCAATACCTTCATCGGATTTGTGTTCCAGGAATACAACATTCTCAATGAATTTTCCGTGGAAGACAACATTGCGCTGGCTCTGGAACTGCAAGGCAAAAACAAGGACAAAGCGCGCGTTCATGAAATTCTGAAACAGGTCGAACTGGAAAATTTTGCAAAACGCAAACCCAATACTCTTTCCGGCGGACAGAAACAACGCGTTGCCATCGCCCGCGCGCTCGTAAAAAACCCTGAAATCATTATGGCAGATGAACCGACGGGCGCTCTCGATTCCAATACAGGCAAACAAGTCTTTGATACGCTTAAAAAATTATCGGCGGACAAGCTCGTCATCGTCGTTTCCCACGACCGCGAATTTGCCGAAATTTACGGAGACCGCATCATCGAACTCAAAGACGGGAAAATTATTTCCGATGTTACAAAAACGCAGATCGCCGCAAAACAAACCAGCGACAACCTCTCTTTCATCGGTGAGGATACCATCTCCGTCAAAGACGGGGCAGCTCTTACCGATTCCGATCTGAAACAAATCCGTGAATTTTTGGCGTCGACGCACGGAAACGTGCTTTTGTCCTGCGGCAAAAAAGAGATCGATGACTTCAAAAAAGCGGCACGTATCGATGAAAACAATGCGCGCGAAGCTTTCCGCGACACGCGCGACGACGACATAGAAAAACACACCTACACGCGCGAAGACAGTCGGTTCATCCGTTCCAAGCTCCCTGCACGGCATGCGATCCGCATCGGAGCCAGCAGCATGAAAGTCAAACCCTTTCGACTCTTCTTTACCATTCTGCTTTCGTTCATTGCCTTTACCATGTTCGGATTGTTCTCTACGCTCACTTTTTATAATGAAAACAGCGTTCATGCGGAAACGCTCATGCAATCCGGCTATTCATTTTTAAATATTGCTAAGAACTATCATTATACACGCATCCGATACCAGGACGGAAAGGAAACCTGGCGCTACGAATATACCGATTCGATCCGCTTTACACCCGATGATGTGTCTGAATTCAAAACCTCCTACGGCGATGCGGTCGGCGTATTCAATATGAACGGCCGCGATTTACAGATTCTGAACGCCGTATATAACAAACAATCCGACTATTATTCCGCCACTTTAAAATATTTTGCGGAAGTAAACAGCGAAACAAATATGTTTGAACTGCTGACCGATACGGACCTTTCTTCTCTCGGCGAAGACGATATTGTTATCTCTACATACCTGTTCGACACTCTCGCTTTTTACGGGCTGAAAGACGCAACCACTGCCGCCGATATCACTCTGACAAGTTACCAGGATGCCGTCGGAAAAGTGCTTAATTTGTCCGACGATATGTCGTTCACCATAAAGGGAGTTTTCCGCAGTGATCTTCCTGCCAAATATGATTCTCTCAAAACTGAAAATAATTTTGACAGAGAACTGTCTTATTCTCTGAGCAATGAATTGCAGTCCGGCCCCTACTCTATGGCTCTCGTATCCGAAGCGTTCCGCGAAAAACACAATATCGTCAGTCAATCCAATGAACAGCTTTATAATATTTTTACGGATTTCAATGAGTTCAATGCCACAAATGTAACCGACGACACCTATTACCCCAACGAGTATGCTGCTTATTTATACCGCTTTGCACCTTTCACGCAAGAGAATCTGGCCGTTTTACAGAACGTTTACTTGTATGATTCCGCAAAAACGCAGCTTGCCGATGATGAAATCATTGTCCCTATAAGCATGATCCAAGGAATGATCCAAAATTCCCCCGTGCTGCAGGATCTTTATACGACGATCCGAAATGAAAATTACGATAAACTTTGTCAGGAACTTGAACAGTCGCTGTACAAACAGTATTATGAAATATATTACAATGAAATCATTGCCAAAGATCCGAGTATTTCAGCCGAAGATGCCGAAAAGGCAGCCGATGAATATGCAAGAAGCGAACTTTCAAACAATCTAAGTATAGAAGCAGATCAGGCGATCCAGAAGTTATACGAAGAAGAAACCAATTCCTTCTATAAATCGCTTGAAATCCTCTGTTACGGCCGGTACTATGATTCGGAAACAAATAAAGAAATTATGGCAACCGAACAACAATTACAGGAAGCGCTGAATGCGTTTACCTCTTTTATGGAAAAATACGACATCGAACTGCCGACCTTGAAGCTGACTCCGACAAAATCACAAATACCTTACAAAACTTTCAAAATTGCGGGGTTTGTCTACGGCACGGTTTCAAACGAAATCTCTCAGAATGCTCTTGTTTCCCAGGCTACTTTCGATGAAATGTACGATCAGTTTTCCTATGATTCCGAAACAGGCTATTCACAAGTTATAATCACCAATTACAAACCTTTGCAAAACGAATATTACGATAGCATTCTGCTGCCGTTCCCCGACCGCGCCAGTCTGAACAAACTGATCGAAGAAAGCGGAACTCCGGACGAAAACGACATGCTTTATACGCTCAGCACTTCTGTTTCCATGTCCCTGCAAACCGTAAATGTTACAATTCAAAGCATGGAACAGATATTTTTATGGATCGGCGTTGTTATGGCAGTCTTTTCCATGCTGCTCTTGTTCAATTTCATATCCGTATCCATCACCTATAAGAAAAAAGAGATCGGTATCCTGCGCGCTGTCGGCGCACGCAGCACGGACGTTTTCAAGATATTTTTCTCGGAATCAGCCATCATTTCAGGAATCTGTTTTGTGCTCGCCGTCATCGCCTGCTTCATTCTCTGCAACGTGCTGAATAAATTGATCGCTTCTGCCCTGTCGGCGGCTTTACTGGTACTCGGGCCGTATTCCCTGCTCATCATGTTTGGGATCGCCGTCATCACTTCTTTCAGCGCGACTTTCCTGCCCGTTTACAGCATCGCTAAAAAGAAACCCGTCGACAGTATCCGCTCGCTGTAATTTTCAGCTTTCTGCATACCTGTCCGTATTATTCGATTCCTAAATCTTATACAGGTTCTGCCGAAAATCATGCTAATAAAGGAATAACACGGAGGCGGGTGCGCGCAAATAAATTGCGCGCACCCGCCTGTCTTATCCGAAAAGCCGCCTGCCGGCGCAGAAAAAATCTGCACCGGCAGGCGGCTTTTTTACGATCGCTTATTTGTTTGAGCACATACTTTGCCTCTGTTGAAAGCTTAGCGGCAAAATGTTTGATATGTAAAATAAAGTTATAACGGAATCTTATTCCCCTAATAATTTCAGAGCATTTTCATAATAAATTTTATTTTTCTGTTCCTGCGTAAAACCCATTCCTTCCAGATATCTGAAGGTATTTGCAGGCGTATCCCAAGGACAATCCGACCCGAACAAAACGCGGTCGAAACCGAAAGCGCGGATGACGCGTTCGCCTTGCTCAGCCGGCACGGAAAGTGCAGCGAAAGCCGTATCCACAAACACGCTTGTATCGGCAAGACTATCTACCGCGCGATCGGTCATATCCTGCCCACCCAAGTGCGCCGCCACGATCTTCGCTTCGGGAAAACGCTTCCATACTTTACGAAGCCGCTCGGGAGGAGTTTTAACAGGATAACCGTTGCCTCTGTCCACACCGCCGTGAAAAACCATGATAAATCCGAGCTCTGTGCATTTCTCATAAATAGGAAACGCTTTTTCGTCATCCACATAAAAGTTCTGATATTCGTTATGAAATTTGATCCCTTTGATCCCGGCATTCTTCAGCCGTTCCAGTTCCTTCAAAGCATTTTCCGAATCAGGATGCACCGACCCGAACGGGACAATGTTCTTTTCTGTCAACAGGGATATTGCAAAATCATTGACATGCCGCTCTGTCCGCGGAGATACGGCTATGTTTAACACAATAAACCGATCTACGCCCTGCTCGGACATAATATTTTCAGCTCCTGACACCGTACCGTTCGTATACGGTTTAAAATGAGCATGCTCCGCCAACGAAGCTACCGCTCCTTTTGCCAACTTGTCCAAAAATGCATGTGCATGAAAATCTATCAGCATCCTTTCTCCTTCGTCCCATTCATCCGGCCTTGCGCATATTTGCAGAAATCTTCTTCCGTTCCCGCATCAAAGAAAAGACTGCGTAAACCGTCCCGATGATATCAAATACAAAAATAAATACAAGATTAAGTATAAACGCCTGTCTGTAATTCCCGTCCGACGAAACCATATTGCCGATTTTCGAAACATCTCCGCCCGCATCCACTAAAAGGCACACAAAATATACCGCCAACAGCACAACAAGCGTCATGACTGCGACCGAGATCACTTTAAACAATATATTTTTGCCGCCGAATTTACTGTACAGCCAATTACCGAGAAAAACAGCGACCGCCGCGCCCAGCGCCGCAAAATTCCATAGAAAAAACAGAATTGCCGCCGCAGCCGCGCCCACCAGCGCGCCGCACAATGCTCCGCCCATACCGGCCAACTTGTTCGCGGGCATCGCCTGTTCCGCCTCTTCTTTCCGTTTTGCCGTGGCATATGCCCGATCGAAACATGCCGAATGCGCCGAAAACGGTATTCCCGATTCAATCATTGCAATCGCCGTGTCATCCAAAGCTTCTCCGCAATACGGACAACTGTCCGCACCCGGAAACCCGTTCTTTTTCAAATATGCAATGACCTTATCCAATATCTCTTTCACCTGACGGAATACGTGCGTATACACCTGCGGACTGACCATCAGGCCGATCCCTACAACTCCGTATGCAGAAATTTTGAGTTCCTTTTTGTTCTTTTCCAGAAATTTTTCCAGATTATCGCTCTTGCCGTCCGTATCCGTTACGACCGTAACAAGGCACGCGGGATTTCCCATCAGAGAATACTTAACATGAATACGGTAACCTTTATAGACGCCGTAACAGCACTTGCCGTCCGTTTCCAGTCCGTATTCTCCTGCGAAATCTTTCATCTTATAGCGTTTGCTTTCCATAAAAAAGATTGCTCCCCTGCCTGCATTCTTTGCAGCTGTTTATCTTTTTGTATTTAAAACCGAAATACGTATCATGATTTTTTTGCACAATTTCAGAGATCATCGGGCGGAATTTCTTCCATCAGCCCCTCGTCCTGCGAGGCGATCTCGCCGTCCACGCCGCCCGGCCTTACGAGCCGTTCGCCGCGCACATCCATATTTGCCGAAAGCGGATCTTCCAGCATGATCCCTCGCTGCAATTTTGAATACCCGTACTTTTCACGGATCTTTGCAACTGCTTCTTCCGCTTTCGCCTTCTTTTCATAATCGCCGCCCAGGGATTCAAAAGTAAGCTGTTCCACACCGTTATTAAATCCCGACGCCGTTACTCCCAACCCTCGCACGGCACGCCGCGCCGTATACCGCTCGCGAAACAGCGCATACGCCGCTTCCGCGATCTCTCCGACCAGTGCCGTCGGACGCACTTTCTTCTGCCAGCCGTAACTTTGCAATTCTTTGTCGCGTACCCAAAGATGTACGGTATCCGCTTTTCCCAATCCCGCATCCTTCATACGTGCCGCTACACTCTCGCTGAGTACGTACAACATGCGTTTGATATCTTCAAATTTGTACAAATCTTCGGGGCAAGTCATGGAATTCCCGACCGATTTCAGTTCCGATCGCTCATTCATGCTCCGCACCGGCGTTTCGTCCTCACCGCGCGCATACGCCGAAAGCGTTGAGCCCCATTTCCCGAGAACGTTCTCCAGCATTTTGCGGTCTGCCGCCGCCAATTCGCCGATTGTCTGTATTCCCATTCGACGCAGTTTTTCCGCTGTCGCGCGACCTACATACAGAAGATCGGATGCCGGAAGAGCGTATAATTTATTCTTGAAGTTTTCGCGGTCGACAACCGTAACGGCATCCGGTTTTTTCAGGTCGCTCGCCAATTTTGCAAACACTTTATTAAAACTGACCCCGACCGAAACCGTCAGGTTCAGCTCTTCTTTCACCGCGCGGCGAATTTTCTCCGCGATCTGCTCCCCGTTTCCGAAAATCTTGCTGTGTGTAACATCCAGCCAGCACTCATCGATGCCGAACGGTTCAATAAAATCTGTAAAACGCGCGTAAATATCCCGCACCTGACGCGATCGGCGGACATACTCACGAAACCGAACGGGACGGATGATCAATCCCGGACATTTCCGCTTAGCTTCCCAGATCACATCGCCTGTCTTTACACCGAATGCCTTCGCTTCTTCGCTCTTTGCCAGAACAATGCCATGCCGCGCTTCCTTATCGCCGCAAACGGCGACAGGCTTGCCGACAAGTTCCGGAAACAACGACCGCTCCACGGTCGCATAAAAATTATTCAGATCGGAATGCAATATGACCATCGGTTTCTGTCTAATGCCTCTTTACAGAATTTTGCGCAGAATATCCCCTTTAACCAAAGGATACGGGCAACGGATCTGAAGTTTCTGCATCACCAGTTTCGCATCCGCAACCGCATTCCCGCTTTCATCTTTCATTTCCTGCACCGTAAAGCATCGGTTGAAAGAATCGGAGGGGGAAAGGATCTCCAGTTCATCCCCGACTCTGAAGCGGTTGCGCATCTGAATAAGCGGATATTCTCCGCCTTCCAGCACGTCCGCCACGTATTCGCGCGTTCCGCTCTCCTGCGAATCGGCATAATTGACCGTTTCCGCATTCTCGCCGAACGCATACGCCGTCGTAAATGCACGATGCGCTACCTTCTTCAGCTCCGTTTGTGCCTGTGCAACACTCAGTGTTCCGTCCAGTACCCTGCGGTACGCATTGACCACCGTCGCCAGGTAGTACGCACTCTTCATTCTGCCCTCGATCTTAAAGGAACATACCCCCGCTTTTGCCAATTCGTCCAAATACGGCAGCATGTTCAGATCTTTGCTGTTCAGAAGATAGGTACCGCGTTCATCTTCCTGAACTTCCAGTTCGCCGCCCTGCGCGCCCGCTTCTCTCTGCGCTCGCACCGTATATTTCCAACGGCATGCCTGCACGCATGCGCCGCGGTTGGAATCTCGCCCCGCCAGGTAATTGCTCAAAAGACATCTGCCGCTGTACGAAATACACATGGCGCCGTGTACAAAAGCCTCTAATTGAAGATCGGGACAATAGGCATGGATCTGCGAAATCTCCGCCAGCGACAGCTCGCGCGCCAGCACGACGCGCTCCGCCCCTTGTTCTTCCCAGAATTTTGCCGCATACGCATTGGTCGTGTTCGCCTGCGTGGAAATATGCAATTTCAGCTTCGGAGCAACTTTCTTTGCAAGCGAAAAAACGCCCGGATCCGTTACGAGCGCCGCATCCGCACCGATCTCCTGCAAATAAGAAAGCGTATCCGACAGTGCCGGAAAATCCGCATTTTTAGCAAAAATATTGACCGTTACATACACTTTCCTGCCGCGTTCGTGCGCATATTTGATGCCTTCTTGAAGTTCTTCGGGCGTAAAATTTTCGGAGAACGAGCGCAGCGAAAAAGATTTCCCGCCCAAATACACGGCGTCCGCCCCGAAATTCAACGCAGTTTTCAGTTTTTCAAAGCTGCCCGCAGGCGCCAGCAATTCCGTTTTTTCTTTCATCGTACGTTTCCCTTTTACGCTTTGCGTCCGTTCCTGTTTTTTGCAAGTCCGCTCACAAATGAAGTTCTCTTCACCGACACAGCCGCGCCTTCACCCGTGTCCAGGATCGACGTAATAAAATCGGGATCGGAAGAAATTTCGCGCAAATATTCGCGGATATGCTCGACCAGCATCCTGCGTTTCAAAGGCGTTTCCGCCCTTCCGTCCACCCATCCGTACAGCAAAACGTCGTCCGCAAACAGAACTCCGTTCTCGCAAAGCAAACGCTTGCAATCGGAAAGATACTTTTTATACTGCACTTTCGGCCCGTCCAAGAAAATCAGTCCGAATTCTCCTTCCAGCGACGGCAATACATCCGCCGCATCGCCGAGAATCGCATTGACCCTGTCTTCCACACCGAATAACGCAAAATTTTCTTTCGCCTTACGATATCTTTCTTCGTCCAGCTCGATCGTCGTCAGGCGCGCGTTTCCACATTCGCAAAGAAGCGCGACGGAGGTTAGTCCCTCCGCCGTTCCGATCTCCAAAATGCGTTCGGGGCGGCTCAGCCGTGCGATCGTTAGAAGCAACTGCAAAGTGTCGTCTTCCGTAGAAGGATCGCGGCCTTCCTTCGCCCTCTCGCGCATTTGTGATAGCCGTGCATCCAGCTTCGGACACATCAGCGATTTTATAAAATCCATAGTTCCCCGTCCATTTGCCGGAATGTTTCCGAAAACCGTGCTTTAAATGCGCACGATATTCGCCATTACGACAGGGTTCTGTTTCGTCTTTTTGTAAATAAAATTCTTCACCGCTTTCTTGATCGCCGCCGCAAACTCCGTGTTATCCACATCCCCCAGTATATCTGTCTGGCTGGCGCAGCTGACCACGATCTTACGGATCTCCGCCGCATAATCGGCATTCTCCGGCATCACAAACCCGCGGTTGACCACGATCGGATCGCTGAGGAGATCGCCGCTTCGCTCGGATACGCATGCCGTAATCACAAAGATACCGTCTTCGGAAAGATGTTTGCGGTCTTTCATGACAACACTGTTCTCTCTGTCTTCCAGCGACCCGCCGTCCACAAGGCGCGACCCGCTCGAAATACTTTCGCCGAACTGCATATTGTCCCTTGTAAGTTCCACGCAATTGCCGATGTCCGCGATCAGAATATTGTTTTCGCTCATTCCAAGTTCCATTGCCAGCTGCGCGTGGCGCTTTAAATGCCTGTATTCGCCGTGGACCGGAATAAAGAACTGCGGTTTGAGCAAACTGTGCAGAATTTTCAGCTCTTCCTGGCAGGCATGGCCCGATACGTGGATCTTTTCCAGCGACTCGTAAACGACGTTCGCCCCTTTCCTGTAAAGATTGTTGATGACCTTATAGATCATCTTTTCATTGCCGGGGATCGGGCTTGCCGATATGATAATCGTATCGTTCGGTCCTACCGTAACTTTGTTAAAGTCGCCGCTCGCCATACGCGTCAATGCGCTCATCGGCTCACCCTGACTGCCCGTGGAAACGATCACGATCTCGCGATCAAAGAAATTTTTGATTTTTTCAACATCGATCAGCACGCCTTCCGGAATGGTGAGTTCGCCGATCTTTGTCGCCGCATCCACTACGTTGAGCATGCTCCTGCCGGACAGCGCAACTTTGCGGCGGTACTTTGCCGCAAGGTCTACGATCTGCTGCAATCTGTGGACATTGGATGCAAACGTCGCCACGATGATCCTTCGGTTCGCGTGTTCCGAAAACAGGTGATCCAGCGTCGTTCCGACGACGGTTTCACTCATCGTATACCCCGGGCGCTCCACGTTCGTCGATTCGCACAAAAGGAGCTTGACCCCTTCCTGTCCGATTTCCGCTATGCGCGTCAGATCGATGGGCTTGCCCGCAACGGGCGTCAGATCGATCTTGAAGTCGCCGCTGTGGAAGATCCTGCCCTGCGGCGTATCGATACTCAAAGCCACCGCCCCCGCGATCGAGTGGTTGACGTTGATAAATTCCACATTGAAACAGCCCAGTTTCACTTTATCGCCCGGCTTCACGCACAAAAGCTGCGCGCGGTTGATCCGCTGTTCCCGCAACTTGTTGTCCGCCAGCGCCAGCGTCAGTTTGGTTCCGTAAACAGGGCAATTGATATCTTTTAATAAATAAGCAATACCGCCCACATGGTCTTCGTGTCCGTGCGTGATCAGAAGCCCGCGTACTTTCTGCTTGTTCTGTACCAGATAGCTGATATCAGGAATGACCAGATCGATGCCCGGCAATTCCTCATCCGGAAACGTAAGCCCCGCGTCGATGATAATGATATCGTTGCCGCATTCGATCGCCGTCATGTTCTTTCCGATCTCGCCGATCCCGCCCAAAAACAGGATCTTGACCGGGTTTTTCACTTTGCCTCGCTTGACGGGACGTTTCGCCTTCTCTGCCCGTACAGGCCTGTCTGTTTTCTCCGCCGTGCGTTCCTGCGCGGGTTTGTCCGCCGTCTTTCCCTGCTGCGGCCTGCCCGACTTTGCCTGCCCACTGCGCTTGTCCGTACGCTGCGAATTCGCATTGTCCGTATAATACGTCTTTCGCGCGGCTGCATCCTTCGCATTGCCTAAAAACTGCGGAAATTCCGCATGCGGCTTCTTCGCGCGCGCACCCTTGTCCTGTGTGAGTTCACGGTCATTTTTTTGTCTCAAAATATACTCCTTTTTCCGCCGGTTACCACACAACAAAGGGCTGAACCCAAATCCAGCCCTTTTTCTTTTGTGATTTTTTACTGATAAAATCCGGCCTTACAATTTGTTACTCTATCTTTCCTTTGCGCTTTGGCAAAGTTCATTTCACCATGCTGTTTGCGATTTTCTGTGCCAATTCATCTACCACTTGTTTGGACAGAGATTCGCTCTCTTCTCCCAAACTGATCTTACGGTGCACGATGCGCAGCGGCTGATCCGCTTTCTCCAGTTTATTGTCTTTCGCGGATACCGCCGGACGCAGCTGACGCGGTTTCTTCACTGCCGCCGACTGTTTGTTTTTCGAAAGCTCTTCCAGCTTATTCTGCAGTTGTGCGTCTTCTTTTTGATCCTGCACAGCAGAAACCTGTGCCGAAGGCGCCGCCTGCAAATTTGAAATTGCGTCCAAAATCGCCTGCGTATCCACCGAAGGAGCCGATGCCGCAGATTCTTTTTCCTCATATGCCGCGGGAGAAAGATCAATAAAATAAGAAAGATTGAAAGACATCAGTTCTTTCTTCAGTTCCGTCAGATTGTCGATCTTGCCTTTGTCCGCTTCCCCGTCTCCGATATCCTGACGGATCTCCAGCATTTCCGTAAACGTGTCGCGATCCAGCGACTCCTGATCGGTATCGCTGAACACCGCTTTCTTTGCGCGCAAAAGCGCCGCCGTCAGTTCGTCGTCCGGCAATGCGGGAGCCTGTTCATATGCTTTCACCGCATCCGCAAACGCCGCCAGCGCATCCGGAGAATACGTAAGCGGAAGTTTATGCGCCGTTACCGCATCCGATACCGCCGCAATTGCACTCGAGCCCCATACGTTCACCCTTGACAGGCGCACGCGAAGATCGGAAAGCATCGTTTCTCCGCGCAGTATATTGCCGCTGACAATGTAACGGTTGGCTATATCCTTGATCCCGTTCGCCGTAATCAGCAAATCGGGAATCATGTCATACGAAAGTGTGCGCAGATACTCCGAAATCAAAGTGTCCAGTTTACGGAATTCAGGCATCTGCTTGACGCTGATCGCCCCGTCCAGTGCGGATTTGATCCCGTCAATTTTTTTCTCCAGTTCCTGCATGCTGCGCTCGTTTGTTCCCGCAACGGCCGCACCCGCCGCAGCTCCAGCCATCCCGCCGGTCATGATCCCGACGATATGCTGCGCCAACGCCTCATAATCAATGCCGCTGACCATCTTTGACGCCACGCGTTCCGCAAGCTGATCATAATCCAGCGGTTGCAAAGCATTCAGTTTCTCATCCAGCGCCGTCAAACTTCCGCTCACCGCACTGATATTGTCTCCGAGCGGCTTTAAAGTCTCTTCCAGCGCCGACACGTCCGTCCCCTTGATCGCCTCGATCTTCGCCGACAAATCATCATAGATCGCCATATCCTGCTTGTAAGTGTATTTCATCTCCTGCAGAATATCGTCCCGCATCTTTTCTATGTCCATCGAAAGCCCCGTATACATACTTTCGATAGCAAGCGAAGGATCTCCCTTTCGGAAGCTGACCACCGCCGAATCGTCTTTTTTGTAAGCCAGAGAATCATCTTTTACCGCAGGAGCTGCCGCTTCCTTCGGTACAGGAGCCGCCGAAGCACGTTTGGCTTCTTCTTTTGCGATCTCCTCTAAAATTCCCTCTTTCTGTTTTTCCAGTTCCTTTATAAAATCTTCTACCGTCGAACGCTTATATCCGCCGAACTCATCCGAAACCGCCTGCCCACGCTGTTTGCGCAATGCCGCAATCTCGTCCATCGACGCTAAAATTCCGCGCATTTCCGTAAGATATTTATCCGTCGCTTTCAGCCGCTCTACCGCAGAAAGTCCGTTCAGTTTTTGGCGAATCGTTTCAGACATAATGCCCCCTCGAAGACCTTATCTTCTCTTTTTGCCGCAAACGGCAGATTTGGTTATATTTATTTTACTATATTTCCCAAAAAAAGTAAATACTTTTCCCGTGATTTTTTTGGAGCACGCTTATTTTTTGTTGCCCCCTGTTTTTTGAAAAAAATTTGCATCCGATTCGTTTCCGCCCCGCAAAGACTTGAAAAAAAATACGCTTTATTGTATAATGTTGCATATACTTATCTTACAGATATTTCAGCTTATATGCTGTCTGATGTTCTGATCTGTAAATTATCTTGGAGGAAAAAAGAAATGAGAGTTTATAATTTTTCGGCCGGTCCTTCCATGCTTCCTTTGGAAGTGCTGGAAGCAGCGCAAAAAGAGTTCCTCGATTTCGCCGGCACAGGCATGAGCGTAACCGAAATCAGTCATCGGGACAAAGCCTTTTCCGCCATTGTGGAAGAAGCAGAAGCCAATCTCCGCGAACTGATGAATATCCCGGATAATTATTGCGTTCTGTTCGTGCAGGGCGGTGCCAGCCAGCAATTCGCGGCCGTTCCGCTCAACCTTATGAAAAACGGCAAAGCCGATTACATCGTTACCGGAAATTTTGCGAAAAAAGCATGGCAGGAAGGCAAAATTTACGGCGATGCGCGCCTTGTTGCCTCTTCCGAAGATAAGACCTACACCTATATCCCCGATGTGGATAAAATTGCATTCAACGACGATTCCGATTACGTGCATATTACTTCCAACAACACGATTTTCGGTACACGTTATATCAAATTCCCGAAAACGAAGGCTCCTTTGGTATGCGATATGAGCTCGGAGATCCTCTCCCGCGAAGTCGATGTCAATCAGTTCGGCGTCATTTATGCAGGCGCACAGAAAAACCTTGCACCCGCAGGCGTTACCATCGTCATCGCACGCAAAGACCTGATCGAGAACCCGCTTCCCATCTGCCCTACCATGCTTAAATGGAAAACGCAGGCGGATAACGGTTCTCTCTACAATACCCCGCCCTGCTTTTCGATCTATATGGCAAACCTCGTACTTCGTCATCTCAAAAAGATCGGCGGCGTCAAAGAGATCAATAAGATCAACGAATACAAAGCAGGTATCCTGTACGATTTTATCGACAATTCTTCTTTCTATACGAACAACGTCGTCAAGGAATTTCGTTCCATCATGAACGTTCCCTTCGTAACTCCTTCCAAAGAAATGGATGAAAAATTCGTAAAAGAAGCAAAAGCGGAAGGTTTGGTTACCCTGAAGGGACATCGCCTGGTCGGCGGTATGCGCGCATCCATCTATAACGCTATGCCCGTCGAAGGCGTGCAAAAGCTCATCGAATTCATGAAAAAATTTGAAAAGGAAAACGCATAGGGAGGTTATTATGGCTAAAATTTTAAAGCTCAACGAAATCAGCGAAGTCGCCGCCAAGGAATTCCCCGCAGATTATACTTTTTCTGCGGACGTAAAAAATCCCGACGGAATCATGCTCCGCAGTTTCAATATGCACGAATACCCCCTCAACGATGAACTCCTCGCCGTTGCCCGCGCAGGTGCCGGTACCAATAATATTCCCATCCCCGCATGCACCGAAAAAGGCATCGTCGTTTTCAACACCCCCGGCGCAAACGCAAACGCAGTCAAAGAACTCGTCATATGCGAACTCTTCCTCGGCGGCAGAAAGATCACCGACGCCATAGACTGGGTCAAATCTCTCAAAGGCACCGAAGGCATTTCCAAAGCCGTCGAAAAAGGCAAATCAAAATTTGTCGGGCATGAGATCCTCGGAAAAACTCTCGGCGTGGTCGGTTTGGGCGCCATCGGCGTACTCGTTGCCAACACCGCGGCCAATCTCGGAATGAAAGTGCTCGGCTACGATCCTTACCTCTCCGTACAGGGCGCCCTGCATCTGGATAACCGCGTCAAAACCGCCGATCTGGACACAGTGCTCAGGCAGTCCGACTTCATTACCGTTCATGTACCGTTAACGCCCTCCACGGACAAAATGTTCAATGCGGACGCTTTTGGAAAAATGAAAGACGGCAGTGTTCTTATCAACAATTCCCGCGGCGAACTCACCGATGAAGATGCCGTACTTGCCGCTGTGAAAAGCGGAAAGCTTGAACGCTATATCACCGATTTCCCGTCCGAAAAGCTCATCGGGGTCCAAAATATCATATGCGTGCCGCATCTGGGCGCTTCCACCCCCGAAGCGGAAGATAACTGCGCGGCAATGGCGGCACAAGAGCTTGTCGATTATATCGAAAACGGAAATATTACGCACAGCGTTAATTTCCCCGACGTAAGCGCTCCCCGCACATCCGTCAGCAGGCTTGCGATCATGCACGGAAACGTAGAAGGCGCCATTTCCACCATCACTTCCATTATTTCCGGAAACAATATCAACATCGCCAACATTATCGATAAATCCAAAGGCGAAAAAGCTTACATGCTTCTCGATTTGGATTCAAAACCTTCCGAAAAGATCATTGATGCAATCAAAAAACTTGACAGCGTGATCCGCGTCCGTATTTTTGACTAAATTAAATTTTTTATGCACAATCTGCTTGGCGGCGGGGATTCCCGCCGCCAAGCAATTTTTATCTAAGGTTTTCTCCATCGAACCATTAGAAATAACTTCCTCCGAAAAAACATACGCCCGTCAAACGCCCCGCGAAAAATATTTTTCACAAGATCTCACAGCCGAATTCCGCTACCCGAGAAAGCAAATACCCATCAATCGGACCGAAAAATACATTATTCACGGGCGGGTCTTCTTTATTCAATTACGCAAATTCCAATGCGCCGCGGTATGCAAATGTTTTGCATACCGCGGCGCATATTCTTATCTGCCCGTCAAGACAGCAAAGCGCAAACTTTATTGTAGCCTGCCCACGTCATCCGTCAGCCGGCGCAGGCAAATTTTTTCCGATGATTGCCTTTCCGATCATTTATAAATATGCACGGACAGACCCCTGCCCCTGTTTCCGCAACCATACAAAAGCACAAAAAAATCAAGCCCTCGGCCCGAAAACATTTTTTCGGGCCGAGGGCTTGATTTGCTTTTACAAAGCTTCCGAAATTATTAAGACAAGGCACCGTAAACGACGCCTTGTCTGCATTTCTTAACTGTTTCAAATATTTTTCGGTTGTTCTTCTTCGTTTGTCAGTACATTGAATTGGTTGATCCAAACCGTTTTGTCGTCAATAAAGGAATATACTGCACCGCAGTCTTCGCATTTGTAAAAATACCCTTTATCTTCCAACATATTGCTGCCGCAGATGAGACACAGTCTGCTGTATATGGATTTATCCGCTTCGAATGTAAAAACTGTGCAACGCACGATCGATTCCAGATCCTTCAGGGAATTTTTGTTGCCCGGTACCACGCAGGCGGCGCGATCGCTGTAATCTGTCTTGTGCATGCTCACGACGAATTGATTGTTTTTCGAATACGGCTCCGAAATATCCGTGTGCAGTTCAATGACTGTCGTCTGCTGCGAACGCATTTTCGCGCACTGCACCAAAACAGTGATCTTGTCGGGATCGGCATTGAGCACTACGTTGAACAGATCGTTTGCCAAGCGAAAATCCTGCAATCGGAAATCCTTTTCGATCTGCGAAAATTGTACGTCTTTCGTGATTCTGAATCCCTGCCTGACATAACAATCGATCATCGCCAGCGATACGAACGCACAATATACCGATTTCTGCTGATCCTGCGTTAAAAGCGACAACCCTGCATAGAATTCGTCCAGAAAACGCCACAGCTTAAAACAGCCGTGATAATTGGCATTGTGAATAAACAAATTCGTCGCCTCCGGCCGACCCGAAAACCTGGGACAACCCGACATGATCTTATAAAACGAACTGTTGCGAAGCTGCGTAAGTTTTCCGCGCAGGTAAAAAAGCTTTTTATAATCGGTAAATGAACGCGGATCGCTGTTCTTATAAAGATCACTGTCGATCAGCTTCACAAGGTCCAGTTTGTTCAGCGACGAACTCTGAAAGTACGCTTCGTACATGTTTTTAACGCCGTCTTTCGCATACTCCATCGGCAGATTCAGAAAGCGGATCACCTTATCGATCAACGAACGTACAACTCTGTTTTCATAGGTATTGTATTCGTCCTCGTTCGTTTTGGCATAAACATATTCCGGAACAATCTTTTTGCCTTTTTTCTTCCAAAGCTTGGGATCCTTTACCGTCATCTGAATGCCCTGGGGCGTCAGATTGCTCGCAAGTTCCGTGCGTACCTGCGTGTATTCGCTCTTTAAAATAATGTACGGGGCGCGCACGACTTCGATCAGCTGCGGCAGACAGCTCTCGATCCGATCGACCAGCACCGCCGTATCCAGTTTTTCCGACGTGGGAATATAAAATGAAAATTCACCCTTTTTCTCCGCTTGAAGGAGCTGCGCAACCGTGCGCAGCTCCCCCGCAGAAAATTGCTTGTTGAATTTTTCCAGTGAAGCAACAGACATCAGAACAACTTCCTCTTCAATCTCGCAATCGTTTCAAGCGTGGAAGAAAAATCCGTCTTGTTAAACTGCTGTAAGATCAGTTTTTCCAGCTTGACAAGGTTCCCTTTGATACTGTCGTCAAATCTGCCGTCCAGTTTCCGCAGAATCTTGCGCGCAAACATCAAATCCAGCGCCTTCGCCGCCGTACCGCCGCATGCTACGTACACAGGTACAAACTTGATGATCTGATTTAAAATACGGTTACCGAAATTGACGTCAAACGCATCCAGTACAAATTGCGTCAATACCGAGAAACGCTCCATATCCGCTCTCGTCAGCGCATAGGAAGGCGTCATTTGCGCATCTTCAAACAAGGCGCGCAGCCTGTTCGCACCCAGATGGATCGGCGCAATGTAGCGGGTAGATACCGTAGACTCGTTGCGCTGTGAAAAATCAATGATGACTGCACGGTCATACACTTTATCCGTTACCGTAAACGTGGAATCATCTTTGTTCGCCGTACCCACAAACCATACGTTCTGCGGGATCACCACCGAACAGCCGTCCAGTTTTACAGGCAGTATTCCGCCCGTCGAAACAGGCATAAGCTCGATTTTCCACTGACTTTCATCCAGCTCAAGAACGGAAAGAAAATCAGCAAAATAATACTCGATCCTCGAAAGGTTCATTTCATCCAATACCATCAGATTGATCTCATCCGTCTGGTAATTTGCCTGATACAGCGCACGCAAAAACGGCGTTTCCTTGAATTTCCCTACAAAATCATTGTAATAGCCGAGTATATCACTCCGATCTTTCCACGACGCCTGCACCGACGTAAAGCATACGTTCGTGCCCGCGTATTCCGCAAAATATTTCGGAAGAGACGTTTTACCTGTTCCCGAAAGACCTTCCAGGATCATAAAATGCGAACATGCAAGCCCGCTGACAAACGCGCGCAGCGTTTCCATCGTATAAAACATGCCTTTGCTTTCCAGATACATATTGAATCCGTCGCAAAGCTGCCGCAGCGTTACATTCACCGAAGCTTGCGGATGGTACGGGTATTTCAAATATTCCTTATCCATCTCCGTCAAATCAGGAAAAATGATGCCCGGTGCCTCTTTTTTATCCTTCTTCTCTTTCCGCTCTTCTTCCTTCTCCAGTTCTTTGCGCAGTTCTTTTGAGCGGTTCCGCTGTGAAAGCTTTACTTTCGGAACACTGTCCTTGCGGGTTGCTACAACATATGCATAATTCAGCAGGTAGCAAAAACCGATGCACAATGCAAAAATTGCAAACGCAACGATGAAATTCACAAAATCCAATGCGAAAAATGCTACCTCTTGATTCAATGCCACATACATCACGACCGTCGCGAAAACCATTGCCATCGTGGGAATAAATGTAAATACCCACAGTCTGCCGTCCATGTCGTAATACTCGCCCGTTTCATCCGAACGCGCATTCAGAACAAAGATGATCACTGCCCATTGCACGATCGCAATGACTGCAAGGATCGCCAGCAGATACCATGATTCCGCTTTGATCGGGTACACGTCGAAAACGCTCAGCAAAATCAGAACGAAACAGGAAACAGCCAGAAATATCAGCAGTTTCAGACCATATTCGCACGTCATTTTCGTAATCTTTTTCATAACCAGACTCCTTCATACATCTCTTTTCAATTTATCAAACGCACCCGCCTGTCGGCGGAAATGCGGTTTAATCATCAAATAAACTCATCAATTCCGCTATATCCGTAATCCCTTTTAAAACAAGTTTTTTACAGCTGTCCCAAAGATTGACCATTCCGCCTTCTTCCGCCAATGAACGCAGTTCTTCCAGCGGGGCTCCGCTCGTTACGGCCGCTTTGATCTTGTCGCTCATGTACATGATCTCATGCACCGCAATACGGCCCTTGTATCCCGTGTTGTTACAGAACTGACAGCCCTGCGGACGGAAAATACTCGCAGGCTCGCTCAGACCCAGGATCTTCATTTCCGATTCCGTCGTTCTGCCGCGCTTCTTGCAGGCAGGGCACAATCTCTTGACCAGTCGTTGCGCGATCACGCCGACAACGGCATCCGCCACGAGATAATCGGTAACTTTCATGTCTTCCAGACGAATGATCGCGCCCGGTGCGTCATTGGTATGCAGCGTCGAAAACACCAGATGCCCCGTGATCGCGGCGCGCACCGCGATCTCCGCCGTATCCTCGTCTCGGATCTCGCCGACCATGATGATATCCGGGTCCTGACGCAGAATGCTGCGCAGCGCGCTCGCAAACGTCAGATTCGCTTTCGTGTTCACTTGCACCTGGTTGATTCCGTGCATCGTGTATTCCACAGGATCTTCGACCGTGATGACATTCACAGTCGGACGGTTGATCTCTTTCAAAAATGAATACAGTGTGGTCGACTTTCCGCAGCCCGTAGGCCCCGTCAAAAGGACGATCCCGTAAGAATGCGCCAGTATTTTATCGATTACGGCATTTTCATCCGCCGTAAAGCCCAGATCGCTGCGCGTAAAATTGAATGCGCTCTTATCCAGGACACGGATAACAAACTTTTCGCCGTAGACGGTCGGCAATGTGGACACACGGAAATCGTAATCGGTATCGTTGATCGTCATGCTGATACGCCCGTCCTGCGGCAGACGCCTTTCCGCAATCGAAATTCCCGAAAGGATCTTCAGACGCGCACAGATCGCAGGATAACTCTCGATGGGAAATTCTGCGCGGATCTGCAGATCTCCGTCGATACGGTAACGCACTTTGACCGTCTTTTCAAACGGTTCAATGTGTATATCACTCGCACGGAACGGCACCGCTTCTTTGATGATCGAATCCACCAGCCGCACGGACGGATTGTTGATCACGTCCTCATCCTTTTCGATGATTCCCATCGGCAAACCTTTCGCCGAATCCACCAGTTCCTTGTCTTTCGCCCGCTGCAGATCTTCCAGCGCCGTCGCCGTCGACTGCACCGCTACGATCGAATCGATGAAAATATCGATCTGCACCGCCGGTACCAGTATAAAATCCATCGGCCCCACATATACCTGGCTCAGCATCGACATCGCCGAAAAATCCAGGGGACGTGCGATCGCCACCAGCATTTTTCCGCTCTTATCTTTCATCACCGGCACAAATTTATGTTTCCGCAGAAACGCAAAGGTAACATTCTCCAGAAGAGACCTGTCAACCTCCAGCATATCCATTTCACAATATGGGAGACAGAAAAACTCACCCAGCGCCGCCAAAGCCGTTACCTGTGTACAATAGCCTTTCGCGATCATGTAATTTTCCACAGGCATATTCAAACGCATGCAGTCCTGATAAATTCCTTTCATCTGCTTGCGCTTGATGATCTTTTTATAAACGTAGTACTGTAAAATTTCGTAATTCAGTTCCATACTTCTCCCCCGTCCGTTACAAAGTGTTCATCATCTGTAAGATAGGCGAATAAACCGTCATAAACAGAACGGCCACCGACGCGCCGATCAGGCACAAAACCACAGGCTGAATAATTCCCGTCAAAGCCGAAATCGAACGCTCGACCTGATTTTCAAAAAACGGCGCCGATCTTCCCAATACCGCCTCCAGCTCGCCCGTGCGCTCACCGACCGATACCATCTGCACCAACATCGTCGGAAACAGTTTATAAGTCTGCAACGCCATCGTCAGCGTCATACCCTGGCGCACGTCTTCCGTTGCACGGTGAAACTGCGTCGCTACATAAGAATTGCCCAGTACCCTGCACGTTTCGTCCATGGCGTCCACAATATCCATCCCGCTGGCAACCAGCAGCGAAAACGCCCGGCAAAACCGCGCCGATACATTGTTCCGCACGATATTCCGCACGATCGGCATATGAAATTTGCATTTATCCCAATAATACCTGCCTTTCGGCGTCCGCAAAAAGACGATCCACAAGATCACAACCGCCAGCAAAACCAATACGATCGTCTTCCAGTGTTCTTGGAAATAAATCCCGAAATCATTCAAAGCTACCATCAGTCCCGGTAATTCCACATCCATCTGCGCCAGCGCGTCTTTAAAAGAAGGAATAATAAAAACAATGATGAGCACGATCACCGCCAGCGCCATACAGATCAGTACGCACGGATAAGCGAGAGCCGAACGCATCTTCGCACGCATTTTGCCGTCCGCTTCAAAGTAATCCGCGATCGACACGAGCACCGTATCGATCGAACCGGATACTTCGCCGACCCGCACCATGCTTCGGAAAAACGGCGGAAATGCACGCTTGTGCTTTTCCATCGCTTCAGACAAGAGTTTTCCTGCCTTTACGTCCTCATATACCATATCCAGCACCCGGCGCAGATATGCGGTATACGGCTGTCTGCGCAGAACCGCCAGCGAATCTACGATGGACGTGCCGGACGAGATCATGATCGCAAACTGGCGGCAAAACGTAGACAGTTCGTTGACCGAAATCTTTCCGGTCAGGCTGAAAAAAGGATTCGGGGACTTATCGGAATCTACTTTCGCCGAAACAAGATACAGATTCTGCTTCGCGAGCTGTGCCCGAAGATCCTTTTCGTTTTCCGCCAAAAATGTACCCGTAAATTTTTTCCCGTATAAATTGATTGCACTATACTTATATTTTTTCACAAATGTCGCCCCTCCCGACAGGCTCTCACTTCCGAGAGTTAAAAGTTATGATTCTTGTTGTAATGCCCCGCAAACAGGCACCCGTACAGATCCAGGTTCTCTTTGATCTCAGGCACAAACTTTTCCGATGCCGAAAAAGGTCTGAATTCGATCCCTTCGCTCTGTTTTTGTTCTTCGTTTGCCTGTTCCAGCAGCGGGTACAACTCTGCCGGCATATTCACTACCACAAAATCCGGCTTGATCATATATTCCGTCAGCTCCGCCTGGCGCGCGTACAGCAAAATCCATTTCATGATGATACGGAAATTTTCGTAACGGATCCCCTGTTCCGTCTCCGGTATCTCACGCATCATAAATTTCGGATACCGTTTGGGCATTTTGCGGTAAACTTTTATTTTTTTCGGCTTGAAAACATTTTCTTCCTCGTTTTCTTTGCCGCTTTCTTCCGCGTCCGAATTGCCGTCCGTCTCCTGCGCAGCAACTTCTGCCGTGCCGTCCGCCAAGCTTTCTTCGTCAATTTCCTCCACCGACAGGCCGCCTTCTTCGGGGATCTCATCTTCCTGCTCGTCTGCGTCCCGGTCCCCCTCTTTCAGGCTGTCCGCAGAAACCGCCAAGCTGTCTTTTGCGTCCGCCGATGCCGCCGCCGTTTCCGCCTGCACCGTTCCCGAATATTCTCCCGCCTGCGACGCATTATCCACCGCATAATCCGCGATCGTCGCGCCTTCGGGTATCACGGACGGATCGGCGTCCACCGACTGCGTCAGCGCTTTCGCCCGCGCGATCTCGCGCGCGTTAATGACCGCGATCTCACCCATCTGGTGATCCGTCTGCATATATTCCGATTCCACTTTGTCGCTGCGCAGCAAAGCCGAGCCGTGCGGAATCGTCGCAACTCCCTGCGTTTTTCCCTTGCCCGCCACGACGATCTCCGTATAATCCGCGTGCATGTCCGCAAAAACAAAACTCTTTCCGCGAAGCCGCGGCGCAAAATTCAACGCACAATCCAGCAGTGCGTTACCGCTGTACGTCGTCATCTTCGGGAATACTTTCACTTCCGTAAGAAGTTTGTAGATCTTGTTGATCAGTTTTTTATCAAAATAGATCGCTCCGTAGATCGTGTACTGCTTATTCTGCAAAAGCAGATACTGGTTGATCTTCTTTCCGCGCTGTCTGCCTTCGTAAAGATTGTTCATCTCCGTTTCCAGAGCTTGCTGCACTTTCGCCTTTGCCATATTCGGGAGGTTGAAAGTCTCAAACCCGACCGCCCTGTCCGGCAAAATCACATAAGCCGATAAATTCCGCAGCGACGGCTTACGCTGAAAATATTCTTCCAGCAGTTTTTGAGCTTCCTCAAAAAATTCATCCGAAAATATACAGGTGCTGAAATGAAGATATTCCACTTCCGCCTTGTCCGTCGCCTTTTCCGCATTCATGATTCGGATGTTGCTGTTTTGCATATCAAAGCCGACAAATAATTTCATAATCTTTTCCCTCTGTCTTTTCACGCCCGAAGCGCTACCCGATCCGATTTATTTTCTCACACAAACAACGCCAGATATCCGTCGACAAGCGCATTTCCGAACAGCATCGCCGCAAATACGCCCAGCGCCAGATACGGAGCAAACGCAAATTCTTCCGAACTATTGCCCAGCTCCGCGCGCCCGGAACGGATAAAAATTCTGCGCAATACGATGTCCGCCAACGCCACGGCAATCGCAAAAACGATCGACGCAATCGTCGCTTTCCACCCAAGAAGCAAACCTGCCGATGCCATCAGCTTCACGTCTCCGAATCCCATACCTTCCCGTTTGAACAGTACAAACGACACACAATAGAAAAACAGAAAAAATCCGCCGCCCAGCAACAGCCCGTACAACTTGTCCTGCCAACCCGTCTGGCTATCCGCAAAGATCCCTCCGACGGCAACCAGAAAAAAACAAATCTGCAGGCTGTCAGGTATAAATAAGTTTTCCATATCGATCAGCGACATTGCCAAAAGAAGCGAGATCGCCAATGCACACACCAGTGAAAACCATATGCCTTGGCTGAAATACATCGTAAGCGGGCACATCAGCCATAACACACAATTTGTAAGTTCCACAACGAAATACCGCGGCGAAACAGGCGCTCCGCAATAACGGCATTTTCCCCGCAGAACCAAATACGAAAGCAAAGGTATGTTGTCATACCATGCCAGTTTATGCCCGCAGGTCGTACAGTGCGACGCGGGTTTTGCAAGATTCATGCCGCGCGGCAAACGGTAAATCACAACGTTCAGAAAACTGCCGATGCACAGCCCGAATACCGCAAACAATACACACGCCGTGATATAGTAATACTGCTCCATATTTTTCCCTTTGAATTGCCCTTCGCGGTGCTTTATCCGTTACGGCACCTGTACCGCGGAAATTTCCCCGTAAATATACCGAATGACTGCACCGTCCGATGAAAGCTGCACGGTCAACGCCACTTTTCCGTTTGTTCCGTGGCGGACGATCAGCGTTTCCGCATCGACGGACGCATCGTCTATCGTAAGATCATGCTCCGCCAGCAAAGCAGAACCGCGCAGTTCTTCTACAGTGCTCTCTCCTCCGATAAAGGAATCTCCCAACGCATCAAGATCGCGCTTATACTCCAAATACTCTTCGTAAGCCTTGCTGTAATTGTTGGTTACCATCGCCAGCGAAAGCAATAACCCCGTGAATGCAATGACGATCACCATCAGAACGATCGCATATTCGATCGTGAATGCACGCGACAATTTTCTTTTCATGCGATCACCCCCGTGTGTTCAACCGGAGACGCCTTTCCGCATTCCGCGCGCACTGTATATGTGTCCTGCCCGATTTCTCCCGCCTGACCGCCGAATTCCAGACGTATCGTAAGTTTCAAATTTCCGTCCGTATAATCGTATTGATACACCGCCGCCGACGCCCTATATATTGCCGTAAGACCGTGCGTCAAAGTTCCGCCGTCATCGTACTGCGCCGACAATGTTTCCGACCAGTCTGAAACCGCATTTTCCCGATTAACCGCCGACGGAATGCCGCAACGGAACGCAAACGCAAAATCCTGCGCAAAAAACGTGAAAATTTTTGTCTGACGACTTTGCGCGTCCGTATTCTGCGCCGCAAAACGACCGACGCTGTCTATCACCGACAACGCTTCGTCTGCCGCTGCAGTACATTCCAATGTCTGCGAAGCCTTTGCCTGAACCTGCGCCGCAACCAACGCCGACGCAAGCCCGCCCGCCGACAGCATGATCACCAATGCCATGGTAACGATCACTTCTACCAATGAATAGGCGCGGCTGCGCGCCGAAATTGCTTTCACTCCGCACCCCCTTCCAGTATTTCACAGGCAAACGTTCTGCCCGATACCCGCATATATATCGTAAAACGGAACGAATCTTCCGATCCGCTTCCCGCCGTATAATCAAAATTGTCCGTTTGCTCTTCAATGCGTATCCCCGTATACGTATACGCATTGATACGTACGGACGCCGATCCCGTATTTTCTTCCTGCACTTTGCCGCGGCCGAACTCCTGCGGATAAGTAAACACTGCCGTATTTTCTTTTTCGCCCCTTTCAAATCGTATCTCATACACGGCATCCGACGCACCCGCTTCCCCCGAAGGCACAGCCTGTACCAAAGCAATTCCGTCCGTCCCCGATGTTATTTCGTAATCCGCACAATCAAATGCGGAAAACCAATAATCCACCTCGGACCGCAACTGAGCCAACGCCGAAACACGATCGCTTTGCTCTTCCGTTTTTGCGCTGAATCCGGAAATATACGTTATGAAGGATATCACTAATCCGGCGACGATCGCAAACAGCGCCATCGCTATGATCAGCTCTACAAGCGTAAAAGCACGGCGGCATTTTGAATAACTTCGAATATTTTTTCGCATTTCTTTTATTCCAAACCGTTTTTTTCTGAAAAAAACAGCGGCAACCCACTCATTTTGTTCGTTTATAACACGCTTTCTTCGCTTTTTTCAGTATTTTGATCATAGTCTGATACTATGAAAAAAGGGAAATCCCGATTGTTTTATCAGACCCCCCTCTTTTTCTCAAATGTCCGGATCGTACAATTGCGGCGATAAAATATTGCACTTTTCCGTATTTGGGGCTGTCCCGCGCTTTCGGCGCGGAACAGCGCCTTATTTATTTTATTCCCTGCTTTCACAGGCTTTGCTCTTTGAGCTGGTTACATACTACCATCGGTTTCATCCGTGTCATTTGCCTGCAAAACATAAATAGAAATATGAGAATTTTGAATCTCATAATTATTAAAGTCTCCAGGTGTAAACGCTTTGTATGTCCCCCCTTGGTACGTTAATGTATCTTCGGTCCCACTTTCAGTATCCAAACTAACGGGATCCACATTAAACTGTCCGTTGCTGACAACAAAATAGTAAGTCTTATCGCCTTTCATATATTTCAAAATAAAGTCATTGCCTGCCTTTGAATTGCTTGTAAGAACTTCCAGGTTAAAATTGTCATATTCGCTCTTAGCTTCCTGCATTGCCGCACTTTCGTTCGCGTTGTTGACGACCGTCGTGAAGGTAGGGATCAGAACAGCCGCAAGGATCGCGATAACCGCAATTACGATGACAAGTTCCGTGATCGTAAATGCCTTTTTCATTTTTTTCAACATATTTTTTTCTCCTTCTATTAACTTTCTCGCCGCAAAAATTAAAACGTTTTGAACTGCACACTTAACTCAATAAAAACACCGTATTCCGCCAATTGCGGCAGAATACGGTGCCACTTGCTCTCGGAATAATCTAAAGTATTTCGTTTCCGTGCGCTTACGCCTCTTCGGCCGTCTGTTCTTCTTTCTGACGGTAACGCTGACGGCGCAGCTCTCTGTTGCGTTCCTTGCGATACTGCTGTTCTTCACGAATATTTTCAATCGTGATATCCGCAGTCTGCTTTGCAAGCACAAGATCCGCATCCGTTTCCAACTTGATTACAACCGGATTAATTTTAATCGTTTTGATACCTTCTTCCCGCACAAACCGGTTCAGATCCGTATTCACAAGCAGGAAATTCAGAATCACCACACCGCGCTTGATCATAACTCGCACGATTTTATCCGTTTTGCATTTAAACGTAACCGCATTGCTCGCTTCTACTTTCTTGCAGTCAGGATTTGCCAATATGTAAGCAACAATCGAATCATACCGTGTTCTTGCTTCCGGCGACAACGCAGCATATTTATCGATAAACGCCTCTTTTACTTGCTTGTTGGATTCAAAAACAATACTCTTATCCGTCAGCTCTCCGTAACGGTCGACAAGTTCCTGCAATTCATCCAGTTTTTCAGCCTGCTCTGCTTTGTACGTCGCATCTCCCGACGCGGCAGCCATTTCATCGTTCATCGGTTGTAAAATCGACGCATCCTCTTCCGCAGCCGCAGCCTTCGGTTCCGCCGCCACAGGAGCAGCCTGCGGCATGCTGTCGCAGATCACAACTTTTCCGTCCTGAACTTTCAAAATGAGATCATTGTTTTCCAGTCGGATCCCCTTGCCGTTCTTGACCCTTTCCGCAATCGCTTTTTTGCGCTTCATGTCCATCTGACCGTCAATCACCCACATCACGATCGCCGTAACCAGCAACACGACAAAAACACAACCGATGATTAAATAAAATAAATCCATTCCTTGCATATCTGTTTACTCCCCCTTCCCTGCGTTGGAAACGAGCTCGACATTCTCACTGTTGACATCCTTACACTCTATCCGCACTACTTTCCCGTCCTGCACAATGTCCAGCAGGTATTTGTCGCTGTCTTCGATCTTTTTGATCTCTTCTTTGTACGCATGCATCTGTTTTGACATTGCTATGCCCTTTACGATGATCGCAATCAGCAATGCAACCGCAAACAATACGCATACAACGACGATTGCAACTTCCATTCCTGTCATTTCCGAACATACCCTCCATTTTTTTCCCGCTCTTTTCATACAAAGCACACCCGATTGAAAATTTTTAACATTTCCAACTGCAGATTATGCCGAAACGTGTTGAAATAAGCGCTTACTATTGTTTATAGTATAACAAAATCGAAATCAATTGTCAATATTTCAGCATGAAATTATATATTATTTTTTCAGAATTTTCGACACACTCTTATGTTTTTTCGTGCTTGCCTTTTGCGTCAAAACGCCTTTTTTCAGAAATTTTCATACCGAGCTTAAATATTTTTACGAGTGAAAAAAACAACTGTGCTGCTTGTTTCGCTTCATTATTTATGATACGTACTGCCTTATTCCTTTCAAAACGTGCCGTGCTATTTGTTTCGGTTTATATGCGCGCCGCCTTTGGCGCAAAAGATAAGGCAATCTGAGGCCTTCCCCCGCAAAGAAAATTTTTCATTACCCTGATTTCACTTCCTTTCTTTTTTCTGCGATTTTTCTCACGAAAATTTATATTTGTAATTTTTATATACTTTACATCTTACCGCTTTTATGCCATAATCTCGTATAAAGCCACAATTTTTATCAAGAATCTTGTTTATTTTCATTCAAATCTTTGTCGGTTTGACAAAAAATATTTTTAATTTTCATATCGAATCGTTTTCTTTTTTATAAAAACGTTCATTTTTTGTCATTTTCGCAAAGCGAGGCGGATTTTTTTACGAAAAAAAATATAATTTTTTGTTCTGAAATCCTTTTGTCTGCAATTTTTATTGCAAATTTTCAGCCGTATCTGCTTTGAATGGAAGAGCGACATAAAAGGCGGCCGCAAAATGCAACCGCCTTTCTTCTTTATACTTTGTCTGTCTAAAATTCGGCATTCCGAACCGATCACCTGTCGCTGCAGCTGACCGACTCGACCGCCACCGATCCGCCGCGAACCGCTTCTAACCGCGTAGAAAAATATTTCTTATAATAGCGAAGCACTTCGTCATTTTCAGATTCTGTCTTTACGCTTTCCAAAATCACAGAATTTTTATCGTAATCGGCAACCTTGACCCCGAAAACAGTAGCGGAACGGAATACGTCTTCCATTTCATCGCGACGCAAACTGTGCAGCTTTATAAACAGTATCTCTTTTTTATGGATCGCAAGATCGGTAAAATCCAAAACCTTGATCACTTCCACACTGCGATTTAATTGCTTTTTTATCTGTTCAAAAGTCTTATCGTCCCCGTATAAACTGATCGTCATCCGCGATACCGTCGGATCTTCCGTCTCGCCGACCGTCAGACTGGATAAGTTATAAGACTTTCCCGAAAACAAACCAGATATTTTTGCAAGCACACCGACATCGTTTTCAACATACAGCGATACCCAACGCTTTTTGTTTCCCGTTTCCATCTCACTTATTCTCCTTCTTGTATTCGGTTACCATATCCGAAAGCGCATTCCCGCCCGGAACCATCGGCAAAATATCCAATTCTCTGTCAATAATAAACTCGATCAATGTCGGTTTGTTTGCACAGGCCTTTGCGCGCTCTAACGCCGGTCCGATCTCTTCCCGTTTCGTTACCCGAATTCCTTCGATGCCGTAACTTTCGGCGAGCTTTACAAAATCCGGAATGTATTCCGGGCATTGAGCATTCGGATTCGAACACCACTGCGCACAGCTGCGGCGTTTTTTCAGACAGGTACAGGAATATCTCCCGCCGAAAAACATTTCCTGCCACTGCCGCACATTTCCCAGATAAGAATTGTTCAGGATACATATGATCAGCGGCAACTCCTCACAAACCGCCGTGGCAAGCTCTTGCTCATTCATCTGGAATCCGCCATCCCCCGATATACTGATCACGGGAAGATCGGGACAACCGAGCTTTGCACCGATCGCCGCGGGCAAACCGTACCCCATCGTGCCCAGTCCGCCAGAAGTCAGCAATTTGCTCCTTCCGCGCAGTTGCAAAAATTGCGTTGTCCACATTTGGTTTTGCCCCACGTCCGTCGTAACGATCGCCTCTTTGAAATGTTCGTTGATCGCTCCGATGATGTCCTGCGGGTTCATATGCCCGTCCGTCCGGATCTCGATCGGCTTTTCATCCCGCAATTTTTGCAAACGCTCGACCCATTCCTCCGCATGTTTGGGTTTCACCGCGATCTCCGCAAATTTTTCGATCGCTTCCCGCGCATCCGCCACGATCGGCACATCCACCACGATATTCCGCGATATAGATGCCGCATCGATATCTATGTGCACGATCTTCGCATTCTTTGCAAACTCACTGATCTTGCCCGTGATCCGATCATTAAACCGCGTCCCGATCGAAAATAACAAATCACACTCCGACACCGCCGTATTGGACGCCACGTTTCCGTGCATCCCCATATTTCCGATATATAAAGGATGATCGGTAGGCAGCGCCCCCTTGCCCATGATCGTCGTAACTACAGGTATATTCAAAGCTTCCGCCAGTTTCGTCATCGCCGCACCGCCGCGTGAAATATTCACGCCGCCGCCCACCAGAAACAACGGACGTTTTGCATTCGCAACCATCTCGGCCGCCTTCTTCAACTGCCCCATATGCACTCCGGTCGATGGCTTATAACCGCGAATCGAAACCTCCGACGGATATTCATCACTACCGAGTGCCTGCTGTATATCCTTCGGAAAATCCACAAGCACAGGGCCCGGCTTGCCTGTCCGTGCAATATAAAACGCTTCTTTGATGATCCTGCCCAAATCTTCCCGACGGCGTACCGTTACCGCATATTTGCAGATACTCCGACAGATCCCCACGATATCCACTTCCTGAAACGCATCGTTCCCGATCAGATTCGTAGGTACCTGCCCCGTAAAACACACAAGCGGAACACTGTCATAGTTCGCGGTCGCTATCCCCGTAACGAGATTCGTTGCTCCCGGGCCGCTCGTAACCAAACATACGCCGGTCTTGCCCGTGGCCCTGGCATATCCGTCCGCCGCATGCACCAACCCCTGTTCATGCCGCGGCAACACCACCCGAAAGTCCTTTTCTCCGTACAACGCATCGAATAAATCTATTGCCATTCCGCCCGGATACGCAAACAACGTATCCACCTTCTCTTCCACCAACGCTTTCACAAACAGTTGTGTTCCTTTGATCTTCATTTCGTTTACCTCCAAAATACCTCGCTGCCCGTAATATTTCCGCCTCCGCCTTTCCGTTCGGCACAGGCTCTCCAATGAAAAAAGCCCCGGACAGCTTTCCATGCTGTCCGGGGCGATCGAAACCGTGTTACCACCCGAATTCGGAATTCCTTCCGCACTCTGCCCGATGCAGACGCACATCCCATGCGCATCGATATCGGTTTCCGTATAACGTCGGAAAATCCCGTCAAATCCTACTCGCTTCCCGCTTTCAGTTTGCCGCTCAGAGGCTACCTTCCGCCACGCTCTTGTGAGAACTTCCACCTGCCGTTCCCTCTCTGTAACAATCCGCGCGGGTACTCCTCCCCGTCATTGCGTTTCTGTAATCTATTATTAAAATAATACCACACATGCGCGCAATTGTCAAGAATTTTTTTCTTCGCTTTTTCTCGCTCTTTTCCGCTATCCTTCATTTCCTTCGGTGCACATGCGGATCTCACCTTTTGTTTTATTCTTTCGCCAACGCGCACACCCCAAACAAAACCATACAAATAAAGCCGCCCCTTAGCTGCATCGCCAAGGGGACGGCTTTTTTGAGATGCTCATAGCAGCATATTGATTCATCGTACAAAGTAAAGAGCGATCAATCGTCCGAAAGATATTTCATCGACCAGAACGCAACTGCCTTGCAATTCTTTTTATATTTGATATTCTTGCCTTTTGTCGTGCGGTCTTCGATGGTTATATTTTCTTCCGTATCCGCCTGGAACAAAGTGTTATCATCCATGAGAACCGCAAACTTGTACGGATTGGTTACATAGTCGGAATAAACAACTTTACGTTTTCCGCCGAGGTCGACGATCTTCACACCCTTACGGTAGCGCGCCATCGGGTCGATCTGCGACGCGATCACTTTCTTGATCGTATTGCCGTCGGTGGCAATGATGATCTCACCTTCTCCGTCGATCTGACCGGCATATACCACATAATCGCCGTCCGCCAGCGCAATGCCGCGCACGCCCGCCGAGATCCTGCCCTGCGTGGGAATATCGTTTTTATAGGCATTCAGGCACATTCCCTGCGCCGTAACAAAGAACAAAGTAGTCGTAGGTTCGGGATCGTCCGTTTCGATACCGATGATCTCATCCCCTTCGTTGACCTTGACTGCCTGGAACGCATATTTAAGGATATTATATTCTTTCCAATCGCTCTTCTTGACATACCCGAGTTTAGAATAGAACAAGAGACTTCCTTTCGGCATTTTCTCGCCCACTTCATAGAACGCAACGGGTTTTTCACCCTCCTGGGCATCGGGACAGATCTGCGAATAATTCATGCCCTTGCCTTTGAGTTTTCCCGGTTCAATTCCTTCAAAGTCGATCTTATAGCAGTTACCCATATTTGTGAAGGAATAAACGATCTTATCCGTCGAGGTCCTCAGCTGCAATTTCAAAATGTCTCCGACTGTAGATTTTTCATTGAGATTTTTATCGGACATGTTGAAATTCTTTTCGGAAACAACTTTGATCTGGTCATCCGCGGTATAGCAAAGTACACACTTTTCTGCGGGACGCACATCGTCGAACTTCTCTACCTTGATATCTTTGACATCCAGGACAAGCGATGTCTTGCGTTCGCTCTTATATGCTTTTTTGATTTCTTTCAACTCATCCTGTACGACCTGCATCTGCAATTTTTTGCTCTCGACGATCGCCGTAAGCTTTGCGATGAGTTTCTTTAATTCTTCCAGTTCCTGTTCCAGCTTATAAATTTCCAGTTTGGTCAGTCTTGCAAGGCGCAGATCGAGGATCGCCTGAGCCTGACGCTCGGAAAGATCGAAGCGGTCGCGCAAGCGCTGTCTTGCAACGGGCACGCTCTCCGATTTTTTAATGATCTCGATGACTTCGTCAATATTGCGAACGGCTATGATCAGGCCTTCCAAAATATGACAGCGCTCTTTTGCCTGCGCCAGATCGTATTTTGTGCGGCGCAGCACCACTTCGCGCTGGTACGCCACATAATATTTGATGATATCAAGGAGCCCCATCTGCTGCGGCTTACCTTCCGCAATGGCGACCATATTGATGCCGAACGTCGTTTCCAGATCGGTGTACTTATAAAGAGCGTTGAGCACCTTATCCACATCCGCATCTTTTTTGACTTTGATCACCGCACGCATACCGTGTCGATCGGATTCGTCCGTTATCTCGGAGATCCCGCCCAGGATATCCTTCTTCTCTTCGCGAAGCTCTGCGATTTTGGTCAAAAGTTTCGCCTTGTTGACCTGATACGGAAGTTCGGTGATAACGATCAGCTTTTTATCATTATCCCCCTCTTCCACATTGACTTTTGCACGAAGCAGTATCTTGCCTCGGCCCGTCTGGTATGCCTGTACCAGTTCGTTTGCCACGATGTAGCCGCCCGTCGGAAAATCAGGTGCTTTGATGTACTTCATCATTTCAAACAGCTTGATCTTCGGATTATCGATATAGGCGACGATACCGTCGATGACTTCGCCGAGATTGTGCGGCGGAATATTTGTTGCCAGCCCGACCGCAATACCCGAAGCACCGTTGACGAGGAGGTTCGGGAACCTGCCCGGAAGCGTTTCGGGTTCTTTGAGGGAATCGTCAAAGTTTAATGTAAAACGCACGGTATCTTTTTCGATATCCCGCAAAAGCTCAAGAGCCAACGGTTCCAGGCGCGCTTCGGTATAACGCATGGCCGCCGCCGGGTCTCCGTCGACGGAGCCGAAGTTTCCGTGGCCGTTGACGAGCGTCATGCGCATATTGAAATCCTGCGCCATACGCACCATTGCATCGTAAACGGACGAATCGCCGTGCGGGTGATATTTACCCATGCAATCCCCGACGATACGCGCACTTTTCTTGTGCGGCTTATCGGGCGTGAGCCCCATGTCGTACATCGTGTACAAAATTCTGCGCTGAACAGGCTTCAACCCGTCTTCGACGCGGGGCAATGCACGATCCAGAATAACGTATTCGGCGTACGGAAGCATGGAATTGGGCAAAACCTCTTCCAGCGGAGTCAGAAACATATTGCCCTTGGGTTCTTCCTGCGGTTGCTGCGGGAGATCGTTGCTGTTATTCTTTTTCCTTGCCATATCTGCCTCCCGTTAAATATTCACGCGATCGATAAACGTATCGATCTTATTAAAGTTCGCATTCTGCGCCAGAAATTCTTTGCGCGCTTCCACGCGGTCGCCCATCAGAGCCGTAACCATCTGTTCCGCTTCGGCGGCATCCTCGATGTTCACACGGATAAGATTGCGGTGCGCAGGATCCATCGTCGTCTCCCAAAGCTGTTCTGCACTCATTTCGCCCAGCCCTTTGTAACGCTGGATCTGGTACCCCTTCCCCACGATCTCGATCTTTTTCTGTAATTCCGCGTCATCGTACGCGTATTCCACGACATCCTTTTTATAGACTTTGTACAACGGCGGCATTCCGATATAGACATGGCCGTTGTTGATCAGTTCGCGCATATAGCGGAAAAAGAACGTCAAAAGAATACAGCGGATATGCATACCGTCCTGATCGGCATCGGACAGAATAATGACCTTATGGTATTTGAGATCGTCCATACAGAAATCGCCGCCGTAACCTGCGCCGAGTGCGGAAATGATCGTACGGATCTCCTCGTTTGCCAACACCTGTTCAATGCGTTTTTTCTCTACGTTCAGCGGTTTTCCGCGCAAAGGCAGAATCGCCTGTGTCTGACGCACGCGCGCCTGTTTTGCCGTACCGCCAGCCGAATCTCCTTCAACGATAAACAACTCGTTTAGCTCAGGTTTTTTCCCGGTACATGCCGCCAGCTTTCCGACAAGGGTCAGATTGTCGATCGAATTTTTTGCGCGAGCAACTTCTTTTGCCTGGCGGGCCGCAATTCGCACGCGTGCCGCATTCTGTGCCTTCTTGATGATCTCATCAAATATGGGCTTGTTCTCCGGTTTCGCATACAGCGCGTTCATTCCTTCGATCGTCGCGGTTTCCACCGGCAGGCGCGCTTCCGGATTACCGAGCTTCGTCTTGGTCTGTCCTTCGAACTGAACATTTTTCATCTTGATGGACAAGATCGCCGTCAACCCTTCGCGGAAATCTTCGCCCAGCAAATTCTGATCTTTCTCTTTCAGCGCCCCCATTGCCCTTGCGATGTCGTTCAGGCATTTTGTCAGCCCCGTGCGAAATCCCGTTTCATGAAACCCGCCCTCGGGAGTAGGAATATTATTTACAAACGAAAACAGGCTCTCCGTAAATTCGCCCGTATGCTGAATGGCAAACTCGATGAGAATGCCGTCTTTTTCGGCCTTATAACCAATCGGGTTGGGATACAGCGCATTTTTTCCTTCATTCAGATAGATCACAAAATCATGAAGTCCGCCGTCGTATTTATAATTGACCACGATCGGTTTTTTGTCTTCAGGGACGCGCTCATCCACCAAATTGATTTCCAGCCCTTTATTCAGGAAAGCGAGTTCTTTCAGCCGCTTGGATACCGTTTCAAAATTAAAATTCACCGTATCAAAAACATTGGCGTCCGGCTTGAACCAGACTTTCGACCCTGTTTTGTCCGTCTTGACTTTTGTATCCTTCAGATGCTCATCCGGCACACCGGACATATACTTTTCTTTCTTTTCGTCATAATAAGAACGAAACGACATGGTGTAAACGGTACCGCGATACACCTCCACGCGCAGCCATTCTGACAGAGCATTCGTAACCGAAGCGCCTACACCGTGCAACCCTCCCGAAAATGAATAGTTATGTTCATCGAATTTACCGCCGGCGTGCAACTGCGTGAACACAACTTCTACGCCCGAAACTCCCGTTTTGGGATGGATATCGGTCGGAATACCGCGCCCGTTGTCTTCTACAGACGCGCTCCCGTCTTTGTATAATTTGACTTCGATACGGTTGGCATATCCGTTCGCCGCCTCATCAATGGCATTATCGACAATCTCCCACAGTATATGGTGCAGACCTTTTACACCAGTCGACCCGATGTACATACCCGGGCGCAGACGCACCGCATCCAGCCCTTCCAGTATGGTTATATCTTCCGCGCTGTACTTTTTTCCCGCCATGGCTTCCTCCGTGTCTTTCACTTTTTCAAGGAACCGCAATTATCTGCAGTAAACCCCATAGTACCTTATAATTATACCATATATTGCGCTTTTTTTCAAGAAAATTCGTCAAAAAACCACAACTTCTTTTTGAATATGTCATTTGATCCTGCGCATTGTTCCTAAAAGGCGCACATTCCTTTAAAAGCGTTGAAAGCAAATTTTCCGCAAAACCTTTTGCGAATATTTATTATCTCTGCTTTTTGTTTCAGAACAGAATAAAACAAGCGTTCTGAATTTATTCAACGCGAACGGCGGGACACTCCTTTTAAAAAAGCCGCGATTTCGCGGAATGCTTCTTCAAAGTGTTCCGGTTCATTCAAAAACTCATGTCTGCTTCCTTCCAACAGCACTTTTCGAACTCGTTTCATTCCCCAGCGCTTATAAAAAGAAAACAGCCGTTCTACTCCCGCGGCTCCGCCCACAGGGTCATCCGCACCCGATATCAATAATACCGGCATTTCCGTATCCAGCTTCTGCGCATTGGCGCTTTTATACAATCCGGACAACCCTTTGAAAAATGCCGAATAAAAGTTATAACTGCAATTAAAATTGCAAAACGGATCTTCCCGATATTGATCGTTGCTCGCGCGGTTCGTGCTCAGCCACTGCCATTCCCCGTCCCCGATCTTTTTGTCATATCCCCCGAAAACCAGACGGTCTATCAGTTTTGCAGGCGCATCTTTCCCCTTGATCGTCCCGCCCAAAGCCGAAATCATCCTGCCGAATGCGACCAATGCTCCGTTTTGCCGTGAACTTCCCGCGATGATTGCTCCGTCGATATAATGACCGTAACGCTCTAAAAACGCCTGCGTCAGAAAAGAACCGTACGAAAACCCGAACAGAACGTATTTAAGCCCCTCATACTTTTCCCGATACATCTTTGCCATGCCCGCCATATCTTTCAACGTATCGCCGAACATATCCCCTTCCGAATAGCCCAATGTCTCAGGATCGGTATCCCCATGTCCGCGGTGATCGTCCGCAACCACTATATAACCCAGTTCATTCAGCCGTTCGGCAAAAGCGTTATACCTTGCCGCATATTCGTTCATGCCGTGCACGATCTGCACCACACCGATCGGATCTTCCGTCCGCGTCCATTCCCGAATAAAGATCTGTTTTTTATCATAGGATGTAAAAACCATTCTTCCCTCCCGCTGTTCTCTTTCCCTGAACTTTTTATCGCGGCCCTTGTGCTCCGCAAAAGAAAACTCTCGTCTTATTATAGCCAAATTTTCCCGTTTTGTAAAGACGAAAACTAAATTTGCGTCCCTTAATAATATTTTACGGCACGCAGAAATATACTATCTACGACGACAAACCGAGTAAAAGGGAGGGCTTATGAAAAAAATATTAATGACGGGCGGCGGGAGCGCGGGACACGTTATCCCAAACCTCGCCCTTTTACCAAAACTCAAAGAACATTACGAAGTCAGTTATGCAGGCACACATGCCATTGAATACTCCCTTTTAAAAGACAAAGGGATCGTTTACTACTCCTTTACCGCTCCGAAACTTGTCCGAGGCAGCATTCGGCGAAATCTAACGCTCCCCTTCCGCTTTTTCAAGAGCGTCCGACAGGCAAAACAAATTTTAAAAAAGGCACGTCCCGATCTCGTTTTTTCGAAAGGAGGTTATGTATCTCTGCCCGTCGTACTTGCCGCAAAAAAGCTCCACATACCCGTCCTGTCCCACGAATCGGACTACTCGGCAGGCCTTGCAAATAAAATTATAGCAAAGCGCTGCCAACTCGTATTGACAAGTTTTCCCGAAACGGCCGAACAGCTGCCCAACGGAAAATACAGCGGATCACCCGTAAGAGAAGAACTATTCGGCGCAGATCCCGCAAAGGCACGCCTCAAATACGGCTTTTCGGGAAACAAACCCGTTCTTCTTGTCTTCGGAGGCGGGAGCGGCAGCGCCGCGATCAACCGCGCTCTCGAACAATGCCTGCCAACAATTTTAAATACGTTCGATATCCTTCACATACGCGGTAAAAACCAAAATTTGCAGCAATTTCCCGGATACGTATCAAAAGATTTTGAACAAGACATGGCATCCGCTTACGCCTGTGCGGATTACGTATTATCCAGATCAGGCTCCAATACCGTATTTGAGATCCTGGCATTAAAAAAATGTTCTCTTCTTGTTCCCTTGGATAACGGACGCTCCCGCGGCGACCAGGTGGAAAATGCCCGCTATTTCGAAAAACGCGGGCTGTGCCATATTCTGCAAGAAAAAGATCTTACGCCGCAAGCACTGCAAAAAGCGCTTAAAGATCTTGTCGATGATCACGATTTACCCGTCCGCCTCGCACGAGCACCTTTCAAAAGCGGAAACGGAATCATCCTTTCGGAAATCATGAGCAGATTAGAATAAAAAGATCTTACAATTGTTTTGGTTTAAAATACAAATGATCCGAATAAGAGCAGAAAACAGTACCTGCCGATGCTTATGCTATGACGCATCGAAAAATTATTTTTAAGTGAGAGCGCCTCCCGAAAAAAATTTCGGGAGGCGCTCTCACGTTTCCTTATTTTATTTTAATGGTGAATCCGTTGTTTTTCAAAAATTCAAAAGAAAGAGGCAACCAATGCGCCACATGCTTATAGGCGGGATCGGTAGGCTCTCCGTTATTCACTTCGATGTCGCAAGTGGACATACCGTGCGGGCCTTTTTCAAAAACATGCAATTCGACGGGAACCGAAACTTTATGGAATGCGGAATAGAGCAACAGGGAATTTTCCACGGGCACCGCATCATCCGTCGTGGTCGTCCAAATAAAGGACGGAGCCGCGGAAGAACGAACCTTCTTCTCCAAAGAATAATCTTCAGGATCGACTTTATCCGCACAGAGGTTTTTAAAAGATCCCTGGTGCCCCTTTTCGCCTGAAGTTACGACGGGATAAGCATAAACTGACGCGTCCGGACGTATTCTGACACATTCTTCTTTAAACATTTCCTTTAAAGCAGGATCATCCCAAAGCAAAGAAATAATTCCGCACAAATGCCCGCCTGCCGAAAAGCCGACCGCCGCAATATGTTCCGCGTCGACGTCCAGATTCTCCGCTTCACGGCGCAGATAGATCATAGCCATCCCCGCCTGCAAAACAGGCGTCGGGTAATGCCGATACGGAGAAACATCGTAATCCAATACAAAACAATTAAATCCCTGTTTAAAATATTCCAGCGCAATCGGCTCGGCTTCACGCTGAGACACTCCACAATAGCCGCCGCCGGGCAGCACAAGCATTGCGGGACGAATTCTCACAATTCCCATTTCCGGCATTTCGCTATGGCGGTAAACATTCAAAACGCCGCCCTTATCACCGTTCCTGGGTATTTTAAAATACTCATACAAATCAACTTTCTCAACCATTCCGATTTCCTCTCCTTATGCTCCGGCTCTTACGCCGACATTTTTTAAACGCCGGCACATCTTGTCCAAATCTGCCTGCCTATCTATTTTATTAAATCCGGCCGAAAAAGTCAATCAAACAATTCAATATTCAAGAAGCTTATATCTTTTCAACCTTATTCATATTCCCCATAATCCCTGCGCGATTCCATATAATTTTCCGCCCGCTTCTCTTGTTTCCCTGAAGGTTTCATACCTTTCAGATCTACAAGGATCGCATCTGCTCCTATCTTGACGATATTCCTTAGCGAAATGAAAATATCATTACGGTGAAACAGATGAAATCCGCAGCTGCCCGGTACCACAATCCCGAACACCCTGCCCTCAGGAAACGTGAAAACTATGTCGCATACCCTGCCCAGATTTTTGCCGTCCACAACATTGATCACGCATTTCGTTTTCAGTTCACGATAAGAACATTCCATGATCTTTTTCCTCCCGCCGTCCGTAAACCGAACTTTGTTTCTTTCCACATTGTATGCAGAAAGCATAAAAAAACTGCCTGTCCGCCCGTTTTTGCCGCATTTTTCAGGATTATTCGCCTTTTTTGTGCCGTCTTTCCGATTTTATTTGTTCATTTATCAGTCCCTGTTCAGTCGGGCAACCCGACCTGTTTTGCTCTGTCTTTCTCTTTAAAGCATCCGTTCCATGGATTCGAAATTTTTGTCTCTTGCCTGCCTTAAACATACGGCGGACTCGGCAAATTTTTTCTTCCTGCCTTTTGCTTGTAGAAAAGCGAGGAGGCGGGACAGCCAATTCCCGGCTGTCCCGCCTCCTCGCTTTTCTTATTCTTGCATTCCGTTCTTTGCAGACAGGTTGCGCCCCGTCTTTTTATGCCGATAAAAACAAAACAGAGACAACGATTTTCTTCCTTTAATAATCGTATGCAATTCCGCTGCGCATGGAGTTGATCGCATTCTTCTCCAAACGGGATACCTGCGCCTGGGATATACCCACTTCGTCCGATATTTCCGTCTGCGTTTTTCCTTCATAATAACGAAGCTGCAGAATCTTTCGTTCCCGCTCCGATAAATGCTCCATCGCTTCGGCGAGGGCAGCGTGTTCCGTCCATACTTCGTCGTTATTCTTTTCGTCGCCGATCTGATCCATCAGCATCAGCGCATCGCCCGACTTGTTGTATACGGGATCAAACAGCGATACGGGGTCGGAAATTGCGTCCAAGGCGTACACCACTTCTCTTTCCCGCACCTGCATGGCTTCGGCGATCTTTGCGATCGTCGCTTCTTTGTCCTCCGCTTCCAGCTGTTCGCGCGTCTTTAAAATGCGGTACGCCGTATCGCGGATACTCCTTGATACGCGCAACGAATTCCCGTCCCGAAGATATCTCTTGATCTCTCCGATGATCATCGGCACGGCATACGTCGAAAAGCGCACGCCGACGTTTAAATCGAAATTATCGACTGCTTTGAGCAAACCGATACAACCTGCCTGAAAAACATCGTCTGCGTTCGCATTTTTTGCCCAGAATCTCTTGACCAGCGAAAGGACCAGCCGCATATTGCCGACTATGAATTTTTCCCTCGCGACCGCATCCCCTTCTTTCAGACGACGCATCAGCGCGTCGCTTTCCTGCGCGGTCAAGACGGGTAACCCCGAAGTATCTACGCCGCAGATCACGACCTTTTGTAACAAACAATCACCTCCCCGCAACTGTCTATCGTTGTGGGGAGTATGCGCCATTGACACATTTTTATACATGCGTACCTACAAAATGATGACAAACTTTTTTTCGGTCGCCCTTTATACTTCTAACAAATTCCTCTTCGCAAATTCACGATTCCCCCATATTCTGCAACGATGTACTTGATAAATATTGTCGATAAATCGCGTTTCATGGTTTACTTTCGTATAATGATCTTCCCAAAAAGTACGATTTAAGTGCTGATCCTGAAAATGAAATGAATGTTTTTACAGCTCTCTATTTAAAAAAGATTCAGTTAAAAAATATTTCGAACCGATACATCCCTGCAAGCGGATCTTCGAAGCACAGCAAAACACCGCAGCCATAAGACTGCGGCAGAACGCGGCAAAAGTATTCAGCGGAGTAATGCCACTAAAATTTCAGACCAGCTTTCCTATTTCGTTTTTCAAACGCGCAATGATTTTCTTTTCCAGCCTTGAGATGTACGATTGAGAAATTCCAAGGAGATCGGCCACATCTTTTTGCGTCATTTCCTCCCTGCCGTCCAAACCGAACCGAAGATTCATGATCCTGCGCTCTCTCTCCGGCAATCGGGCAAGAGCGCTGCGCAAAAGCTCTTTTTCTACCCCCGATTCTATATCTTTGTAAACGCTGTCGCTGTCTGTACCGAGAATATCCGACAACAGCAATTCATTTCCTTCCCAATCGGTATTAAGCGGCTCATCGAACGAAACTTCATTTCTCACACGGACAAGGCGTCTCAAATACATCAAAATCTCATTTTCTATGCAGCGCGATGCATAAGTTGCCAGCTTTATGTTCTTATCGGGACGGAACGAATTTACTGCCTTGATCAATCCGATCGTTCCGACCGATACAAGATCATCCGAATCCGCGCCTGTATTATCAAATTTGCGCGCAATGTATACGACAAGGCGAAGGTTATGTTCGACCAGCGAAGACTTCACCTCTTCATCGCCTGCGGAAAGTTTACAAAGAAGATCCGATTCTTCTTCCGCCGAAAACGGCAAAGGCAATGCTTCTGTTCCGCATATGTAATCGAGTACATTCTCTGTCCCTTTCAGCTTTTGTACGAGTTTCATAAGCGATGCCCGAATGGATTTCAGCATAACCTGCACCTCCGCTACCGAAAATATTCTTCTTTCGCAAATGATGGGGGTAAAATGATCTCGTATTCCCCCGCCAACGGCTGCGGACTGATCGCAACCGCCACATCTTCTATTGTATGCTCCTTGCCCTCAAAATATATCTGTATGCGATCGATACGAAAAATAAAAAATTCAGACTTACCGTTTACTGTCTGCACCTGAATTTTTTCATAATCCGGCCGCTCTGAAAAATCCGAAAACAGAGACAAAACGACCGACCGCTCGGCAACCGCAACTTCTTTGCCATACCTGTCCCGAAGCCTGTTGCCTGTGTCCGCAAATCCCCGTACTTTAACACTTTTCTCCTTATAATACAAGCAACATTCCAGCGTACACGACAGAACTTTTCCGCGTTCGGATATCCTTTTGGCGACCCTGATCCCTATCAAAGCAAATACGACACACGCCATGACCAAAACCCCGGACGGGATACCGTACACAGTATACACCAGCGTATCCCCGCTTGCACTCATCTTTCCGCCGAATAACGCAGTCAGAATTCCGGCAAACGCAAACATATACCCTAAAAAAGCCGCCGAACAAAGCACGTATGTCCGCTTCTTTTTAAATTCTGCCGCAGTCAGAGGAAGAAGCGCCGCTACCGAATATTTAATAATAAAATCCACCGCTCCCGGCACGGTATAATAAAGGCACAGGATGGTATAGCCTGTACCTAAAATCGTGCCAAGCAAAGCCGACAATGCGATCCGCCAAAGTTTCGCGTTCCCTTTCACCGTCCTGACCGCACAATACAGCAATGCCGCATCCGCACAAAAATTATCGAGAATGAGCAAGTCCAGATAAACAATCATACCTCTCCTCCCCGAAATTGTGATACAATTATAGCATGCATTCATCGTCGTATTTTTTATAAAAAACGATATTCAGGTCGGATTTTGGCCAATGCAAACCTGTTTTCTGCCTTTCATATTTTCACTCCTCCGGCAAATTGTTAAAATAACATCTTGTTTCTTAAATCATTTTGTCTGTTTTGACAATTTTCTTGACAGTACATTGAATTTATGATATTATTTTAATATCAAATACATATCGGAGGTTCTTCTAAAATGGAAGAAAAGCTTTTGAAAGGGAAAAAGAACGGTCTTGCAGTACTTTTGGTCGATCTGATACTGATAATTGCGGCGATTGTTCTGATGATTTACGGATTCTCAAACGGAATCGGGAGCGATGATACGATCACAAATCAGACATATTTTATAATCGGGATCATATCTACCATTGTAGTATGTTTTTTGTGGATTCCGCTTCTCGGGCTTAAAATTTTAAGGCCGCAGGAAGCATATGTTCTTACACTGTTCGGAAAATATTACGGTACTTTGAAAGGCGAAGGATTCTATTGGGTAAACCCCTTCTGCACCGCAATCAATCCCGCATCGGGTACAAAACTTAATCAAAGCGGCGACGTGAATAATCTTCCCGCGAGCCTTACGGGCAAAAAGAGCAGTGAAAACATCAATCTTGAACTTGGCGCCAATAAGCGCATATCGCTTAAAATCATGACGTTGAGCAACAGCAGGCAAAAGATCAACGATTGTCTCGGAAACCCTATCGAAATCGGGATCGCCGTCATGTGGAAAGTTGTCGATACCGCAAAAGCTGTATTTAATGTAGATAATTATAAAGAATACCTTTCCTTGCAGTGCGACAGCGCTTTAAGAGATATCGTGCGCATTTACCCTTATGACGTTGCCGAAGGTGTCGATACGACGGGAGACGGAAAACCCGATGAAGGAAGCCTGCGCGGAAGCAGTGAACTGGTGGCGGAACGCATCCGCGAAAAAATTCAAAGCAAGGTCAAGGAAGCCGGACTTGAAATTGTGGAAGCAAGAATTACCTACCTTGCGTATTCCCCTGAGATCGCAGCCGTAATGCTGCAACGTCAGCAAGCATCCGCGATCATCGACGCGAGAAAAATGATCGTAGACGGTGCTGTCGGTATGGTCGAAATGGCCCTCGAAAGATTGAACAACGGCGGGATGGTCAATCTTGACGAGGAAAGAAAAGCGGCTATGGTCAGCAATCTTCTGGTCGTTCTATGCGGTAACAAAGACGCCCAGCCCATTGTCAACAGCGGAAGCCTATATTGATCGGGGCCACCGATGGAGAATAAAGATACAAAAAAGCAAATCCCGCTGCGCTTATCTCCGAAATTGTACAATGCCATTGCTGCCTGGGCGGAAGACGATTTTCGCTCCGTCAACGGACAAATCGAATATTTACTTTCCGAATGCGTTCGGCAACGCAAAAAAAACGGAAAATATGTCGGCGAAGAAATCGATGTTCCGCCCGATCTCGATATCTGAACAGCAAAGCAATTAAATCTTATAATATCTCATGCAAGAGAGCAGATTAGCAGCATTCTGGCTCTTTTGCATATCTTTTCATCAGATTATATTTGTAACTTATATGAGGACACCGCAAATTCCGTCCGCGCAAATTTTTAGCGCGGACGGAATTTGCTTCTTTTACCTGAAAATGCGGGGCGTCCCCTTGCACGAATGCAAAGGGACGCCCCGCATAAAAAAATGTTTCCTCCTGATTATAAATGTTAAGAAACACACATATTATTCATTTGGTAATTTCATTTTATCTTTCTCGGTAAGCGACCTTATAACCCTGCAAGGATTTCCCGCCGCAAAAACGCCTGAAGGCACACTTTTTGTAACCACACTGCCCGCCCCGATGACCGTATCATGCCCGATCGTAACACCGCCGCAGACAACGACATTGCTCGCAAGCCAAACGTTATCCTCGATCGTAATGGGACGAGCATATTCATAATCAAAATAACTTCCGTCCTCTGCCCGCCTCATATTGCGGTCGCATGACAGCATAGGATGCACAGGCGTTGCAATTGTTACGTTCGGTCCGAAAAAGCACTGCTTACCGATCTTAACCGGTGCGCAATCCAAAATCACAAGATTAAAATTGGAAAAGAAATCCTCTCCTACCGACGTATTACAACCATAATCAAAACGAATAGGCGGCTCACAATATAAGCGTTCACCGTGCGCTCCGAACAATCTGTTCAGCAATCCCTGCCGCGTTTCCTGCTCATCTTCTTCGCTCATATTGTAACGATAAAACAAGCGCCGCGCTCGCTTGCGCATCTCTGCCAGCTTCGCATCCGCAGGATTATACAATTCCCCCGCAATCATCTTGTCAAATTCATTCTTCTGCGATTTTTCCAGTTCTTCCGCCATCTTGTTCAATTTCTCCAAAGAAAATTCTTCATTCAGGGAAGCCAGCTTCCCGTACGCCATTTTATCGTGATGAACTGTCATTTTTCCTATCTCCTCCCTAAAAAGTCATATTGTCTTCCCCTTCACCTTACAAACGACTTCAAACAATTAAACTCTGTCGGCCGCCGTTTCTTATTTATTTTAGCATGTTCTGCAATATACTGTCAATCTTTTAAAACTTTAAAGCCGCTGTTTTCACTATACCGCCATACATACCGAATAAATTTTTTTATAACACTTGCATTATGCTTTAACCTGTGATACCATAAAACAAAAAGGAGAACTTTATGCGGCAGATTTTGCTTGACATGATTAAAGAAACGATCGAAAAATGGGACGCACGGGATATTTATGCAGTTTCCCTGTTTGTGTATGACGAGGACGACAATCCAAGCCGCCCTACCGTTACTCTCGGATATAACACCGAACAATATTTCCAGGATTCGATCGAAGACGCGGCAAACGAAAGAGAAGCGCGCTGGAACTATGCTTACTGGCCGCAAAATGAAGAACTTGTTTTCGGAGTCGGCAGAACGCGCAAATACGTTAAAGAATGGCTGAAAGAAAACAATTTTCCCGATATCAGCAATAAAGAGATCGAGAATATGGATTTCGACAAAATAGATGAATTTTATTTCATTACGCAAAAGTTTATTGACATGCTTGTAGGTATTGTACAAGAACTCCATTCAAGCGGCTTTATACGCAAAAAATTTAAAAAAGATATTCCCATACTGATCCACGAATTGGAATACTATGACACGATCGCCGAACAGAACCTGCGCGCAAATCCTGCTGATACTGTTGCCGATTTTGTACGCTTTTGCAAAGAAGGCTAACGGGCGGACATTTTTCCTTTCAGAAAACTGCCCAATGTCCGCGCATATAATTTTTATAAACGAACCATACTTTTCCCCGCATCTGTATCTCAGCTTTTTGTCCGAAAAGATTGACAATAATGCTTGTTTTCCACATCGTTTTTAAAAGGTAAGGTTTTTGCAATTCAAAAAATACCCGATCGCCTTTAAGCGGCAGATCGGGTATTTTTAAACGGGAAAAATCATAGTCATACGCTTTTTTACAAAAACCGTGCGCAAAAGAATTTTTATCTGCGGACGTATTGATTTCTTGCGATTGATAAGCCGCACGGTGCAAAATAGCTGCATCGTGCGGCTTATTGCTTTTATGCAAAAAAGACTTCGGAAAACTCCGAAGTCTTTTTGACGTAATTTTTAAATTACTTGACGATCTTGGAAACAACGCCCGAACCAACCGTTCTGCCGCCTTCACGGATAGCGAAACGAAGACCTTCTTCCACTGCGACCGGTTTGATGAGGGAAACGTCGATTTTGACGTTATCGCCAGGCATAACCATTTCAACGCCTTCCGGCAGTTTGATGGAGCCCGTAACGTCCGTCGTACGGATGAAGAACTGAGGACGATAGTTGTTGAAGAACGGGGTATGACGTCCGCCTTCTTCCTTCGTCAGAACGTAAACCTGAGCTTCGAACTCCGTGTGGGGATGAATGGAACCCGGTTTCGCGATAACCTGTCCTTTTTCAATGTCCTTACGATCGATACCACGCAGAAGCGCACCGACGTTATCACCGGCCATAGCTTCGTCGAGCATCTTACGGAACATTTCAAGACCCGTAATAACCGTCGAACGAGGTTTCTCGATGAGACCTACGATTTCTGCAGGATCGCCGACTTTCGCAACGCCACGCTCAACACGGCCCGTAGCAACCGTACCACGACCAGAAATCGTGAATACGTCTTCCACAGGGAGAAGGAACGGCTTGTCGTCTTCACGGACAGGATCCGGAATATATTTATCGATCGCATCCATCAACTGCAGAATGCACTGGCATTCAGGAGCAGCGAGGATTTCCGCATCGGAGCAGCCGGAAGTAGCTTTTTCCAAAGCTTTGAGCGCGGAACCTTTGATGATCGGCGTCTTGTCGCCGGGGAATCCGTATTTCGTGAGCAGGTCGCGGATCTCTTCTTCTACGAGTTCGAGAAGTTCAGGATCGTCAACCTGATCGGTCTTGTTCATGAATACTACGATATAAGGCACGCCTACCTGACGAGCGAGCAGGATGTGCTCACGAGTCTGGGGCATCGGTCCGTCCGTAGCCGCAACGACCAGGATAGCACCATCCATCTGCGCAGCACCCGTGATCATGTTCTTGACATAGTCAGCGTGTCCCGGGCAGTCAACGTGCGCATAGTGGCGCTTGTCTGTCTGATACTCAACGTGCGCGGTGTTGATCGTGATACCACGAGCCTTCTCTTCCGGCGCCTTGTCGATTTCATCGTACTTCATCTTTGCAGCCTGACCTTTGGCAGCCATAACCATCGTGATAGCTGCGGTCAGAGTCGTTTTGCCGTGGTCAACGTGGCCGATCGTGCCAACGTTAACGTGGGGTTTGCTTCTGTCGAATTTAGCCTTAGCCATTTTCGTTCCTCCAATAAATTTTTATTTTTAAAATGATAACTTGTGCATCGGAACAAAAATTCCGACTCTCGCAGCTATCTATCATTTTGTCATAAGATAAACGCATGCTTTACAAGCAATTATAATTATATCTTAATTTACAAATATAATCAATCTTTTTGCGCAAATTTTTGAAAAAATTTTCAAAAACCTGCGCACAAGAACAATTATTCTGCCTTCTTTCCGCGTTCGCCGATGATTTTTTCGGAGATCGAACGAGGTACTTCCGCATAATGCGAGAACTGCATCGTGAACTGGCCGCGACCCTGCGTACGAGAACGCAGATCGGTCGCATAACCGAACATTTCGGACAGAGGGATCGTTGCGTCGATCACTTTCACACCGTTCCTGTCTTCCGTACCCGTGATCGTACCGCGACGCGAAGAAACGTTACCCATCAGATCGCCGAAGTAATCTTCCGGAGTTACGATTTCCACTTTCATCATCGGTTCGAGCAATACGGGGTTCGCCTTCTTCATGCCTTCCTTGAAGCCCATGGAGCCTGCGATCTTAAATGCCATTTCCGACGAGTCGACTTCGTGATAGCTACCATCGTAAACGACGGCGCGGAAGTCCACCACTTCATATCCTGCCAAGAATCCGTTCTTCGCGGCTTCCTGAATACCTTTATCGATAGCAGGGATATATTCCTTCGGGATCGAACCGCCGACCGTTTCGTCGACAAATTCGTAACCGGTACCGGGTTCCAGAGGTTCGAGACGCAGTTTGCAATGACCGTACTGACCTTTACCACCCGACTGACGAACATATTTTCCTTCCGCTTCCACTGCTTTGCGAATGGTCTCGCGGTATGCGACCTGCGGCTTACCGACGTTCGCTTCCACTTTGAATTCACGCAGCAATCTGTCTACGATGATTTCCAGGTGCAGCTCGCCCATACCTGCGATGATCGTCTGTCCCGTTTCGTTGTCCGTATAGGTCTTGAAAGTCGGATCTTCTTCCGCCAATTTGATAAGCGCCATGGTCATTTTTTCCTGACCTGCCTTCGTCTTGGGTTCGATCGCAACTTTGATAACCGGTTCCGGGAATTCCATCTGTTCGAGGACGATCGGATATTTTTCGTCGCAGAGCGTGTCGCCCGTGGTCGTCTCTTTCAGACCGACGATCGCGCAGATATCGCCCGAATAGATCTCGGGGATCTCTTCACGATGGTTTGCGTGCATCTGCAGCAGACGTCCGATACGCTCTTTTTTCTGCTTCGTGCTGTTGTAAACATACGAACCAGCTTCCAGAACGCCCGAATAAGCACGGAAGAACGCCAGTTTTCCGACGAACGGATCCGCTGCGATCTTGAATGCAAGGCCTGCAAACGGTTCATCGTCGTCCGTCTTTCTAACTTCTTCTTCGCCCGTATTGGGGTTGATACCTTTTACGTGGTCGACATCCAAAGGAGACGGGAGATAATCGATGATCGCATCCAACAGGAACTGAACACCCTTGTTGCGGTAAGAAGATCCGCACAGAACAGGCGTGATCGCCATGGCGATCGTCGCTTTACGGAGTCCCTTTTTCAGATCTTCGACCGACAGGTCGCCGTCTTCAAAATATTTCTCCATCAGCTCGTCATCCTGCTCTGCAACCGCTTCCACGAGTTCGGAACGATATTTCTTCGCTTCCTCCATCATGTCTGCGGGGATGTCCGTCTTTTCATAATCTTTGCCGAGATCGTCTTTATAGATCTCCGCATTCATATTCACGAGGTCGACAATACCTTTAAAGGTGTCTTCTTTGCCGATCGGGAGCTGAATACGGATGGCGCGCGTTCCGAGACGCTCGCGCATCATCTTGACGGCATTGTCAAAGTTCGCGCCGTTGATGTCCATTTTGTTGACATACGCAATGCGCGGGACCTTATACTTGTCCGCCTGACGCCAAACCGTTTCCGACTGAGGTTCCACACCGCCCTTCGCGCAGAACGTCGCAACGGCGCCGTCCAAAACGCGCAGGGAGCGCTCCACTTCGACCGTAAAGTCAACGTGTCCCGGGGTATCGATGATGTTGATTCTGTGTCCTTTCCAGGTACAGGTCGTTGCTGCGGAAGTGATCGTAATACCACGTTCCTGCTCCTGCACCATCCAGTCCATGGTCGCAGCGCCTTCATGCACTTCGCCGAGTTTGTGCGTCTTACCTGTGTAGAACAGGATACGCTCGGTCGTCGTGGTCTTACCAGCGTCGATGTGCGCCATGATACCGATATTTCTTGTAACGTCAAGACCGAATTGTCTGGGCATATTCTACTCCTTCCGTTAAAATCTGAAATGCGCGAACGCTTTGTTCGCTTCCGCCATACGATGCGTATCTTCCTTCTTCTTGACAGAACCGCCCGTATTGTTGAACGCATCCATCAGCTCGGCTGCGAGCTTTTTGGACATTTCGCGCTCACTGCGTTTTCTCGTATTGATAACGATCCAACGAATGGCGAGCGTCTGACGTCTTTCGGGACGGATTTCGATAGGAACCTGATAGTTCGCACCGCCGACACGGCGAGCCTTGACTTCCAATACAGGCATAACGTTTGCCATTGCCTGGTTGAAGATCTCGATAGGCTCTTTGCCGAGTTTTTCACGCATCATGTCAAATGCGTCGTAAACGATTTTCTGCGCCGTTGCCTTGTTGCCGTCCAGCATGATCTGGTTGATGAGCTTTGCAACAACCTTGCTGCCGTACACGGGATCGGGCAGTACGTCTCTTTTAGGTACATTGCCTCTTCTGGGCATGATGTTGTCCTCCTTAAATTGTTTTGGATGTCCGCGCCGCTCTTTTGTTCCCAAAAGAACTTTCGCACCTTCGTGCGAACCGCGCGGACGGGTTTTGTAAGGGTAAATACCCTCAGTACAGCTATCGCTTGCTCTTTCCGAGTAGCGAACCTTCTGCCTTGCGGCATACTGCCTACTTTATATCGGGTATCTTAGAAGATAAATTCCGACAAGTAGGATGCTTTCTGCGGCTTTCCGCAATGGTTTTGCAAATGATTACTTAGGACGTTTTGCGCCGTATTTGGAGCGAGCCTGTTTTCTCTTGGCTACGCCTGCCGTATCGAGCGCACCGCGAATGACGTGGTAACGGACACCAGGGAGATCACGGACACGGCCGCCACGGATCAGAACGGAGCTGTGCTCGTTCAGGTTGTGGCCTTCGCCGGGAATGTAAACGGTACCTTCCTGTTTGTTCGTCAAGCGCACTCTCGCGATCTTACGAAGAGCCGAGTTCGGCTTTTTCGGGGACGTCGTGGAAACGGAAAGGCATACGCCTCTCTTCTGAGGGCATTGGCTCATGATAGGAGTTTTGCTCTTCTCCGCGCGCTGTTCCCTGCCGTGCTTGATGAGCTGGTTGATTGTAGGCATTTTTTACCTCCTTGTAAGAATGGAATTTATCTTAAAATTGCCCTTACGCAATTTAAGAAAGCATAAAATAGGTTCACGAAAAAATTTAAAAGCGATAAAAATTTCCGTAAAATTGCTTTTCCTCTATTATAAATAAAGAAAAACACTTGCGATAAAAGGGCGCGCAAAAAGATATACGCCCATGGTCGCAAGTGCTATTTTAGCATTTCCATGTAAAATTGTCAAACGTTTGAAACAAAATATTCGGATAATCCGCTTTCTTTTACGGTGTAACGATGAATTGTCAAACTAAGTGCAACACTTGACAAGATTTTGTTCAAACAAATCTT
>ERZ1108162.17-NODE-17-length-145515-cov-494.144101_pt1 | contig 145515 bp, 124 predicted proteins | sample MGYA00403698_ERZ1108162 | MGnify/ENA primary metagenome ERZ1108162 (study PRJEB35170, sample SAMEA104062405) | human gut metagenome | biome: human gut; feature: human-associated habitat; material: faeces | place: Denmark | collected 2012-04-30 ... | reverse complement strand
CCATGCGCTTGAAGCGCCTAATCAAGCCACCGGCTCAGCCGGTGGTACTTGACTTGGAATTTTTTGAATTTTTACAATAAAACGCATCCGGGAAAGCGTCAATAGGCGAAATCCCGGATGCCGAGGCTGGAAAAAGGAGAAAAACCTGCCTCCTGTAAATTGATTTATTGTATAGTATGCTATGAATCTTTGTTTTGACAAAATATTTACAAAGCTCTATTTTTTCGACAGAATACGTAATATGTTCATATTGACATATCAGCTTATGAATATTATAATAATCTGGTAAGAATACATAAAAGGAGCGGAATCATGGCAGCTGAAACATTGTTACTGGACGGCAGGACGCAATCGCTGATTGAAAATTATGTGCCGGAAGGAGAAATATTGGAGGGATTGGTTAGTTTTTTTTCGGTTTTTGCAGATCAGACGAGGTTGCGAATTTTGTCGGCGCTGGCAATTACAGAATTATGCGTTACTGACATTTCGCTGGTTTTGGAATTAAATCAGACGACCGTTTCTCATCAACTGAGATTCTTGAAAAATATCGGGATTGTGAAATGCAGTCGTGTGGGAAAGGTTATTTTTTATAGTTTAAGCAACGATACTGTCAACGACGTACTGCTGAAAGGGGTCGAGTTTTTAGGGTATTAAAAAAAGAGCAACGCGCAAGTTGCTCTTTTTTATTGCAAATTTCAGCACGTTATTGTATAATAAGCAAGGAGTTGTTGCGAAACTTGTATGAATGAGATTCAGGAGAAATTAAAATTACTGCCCGATAAGCCGGGCGTATATATAATGCTTGACAAAGATAAGAATGTTATCTACGTCGGTAAGGCGCGCATTCTGAAAAATCGGGTCAGACAATATTTTCATTCGACGCTCAAAACGGAAAAAGTGGCGGCTATGGTCGCAAATATTTCGGATTTTTACTATATTATTACAAAGTCGGAAATAGATGCGCTTTCTCTTGAAAATAATCTGATTAAAAAATATAAGCCTAAATATAATATTCTCCTGAAGGACGATAAGACATACCCGTATATCAAAGTGGCTGTTTCGGAACGCTATCCGAATTTCACGATTTCACGGAAACTGAAAAAAGGGAGCAAATATTTTGGGCCGTATATGGGCGGTGTTCGGGTCAAAGATGTTTTGGAAATAGTCAATACTGCTTTCGGTGTACGGATATGCACTGTTTCTATTACAGATAAACCCAAAAAGCCTTGTTTGAATTATCATATTCATCGTTGTCCGGCGCCGTGTGCACATTTGATTTCAGAAGCGGAATACAATGAACGCGTAAAAGCAGCGATGCGGTTTTTAGACGGCGATGACTCCGGAGTGGAACAGCTTCTGAAAGAGAAGATGATACAATTTGCGGAGAATGAGGAATTTGAGTTGGCTTTGGATTGCCGCACAAAACTCGAGATGCTCTCAAAAATTGCGTTAAAGCGTATCACTTCTTTGAATCGGGATATCAATGCGGATGTGATTGCTTATGTCAGCAACAACCTGTATGCGGCGATCAATATTCTGATTACGCGCCGCGGTATTATGCAGGGTGCGAGTACGTTTGCGGTTGAAAACGCATCAACAGATTCTGAGGCTTTGACGTCATTTATTTCTCAGTACTATTCTACGCATGAAATACCGGATGAGATCATTGTGCAGGAATTCTGCGAAGCGCCGTTGCTGGAAGAATTTTTCCGTGAGACGTACAGTAAAAGCGTAAATGTACTGATACCAAAACAGGGAATACGAAAACAGCTTTTGGATATGGCGGCCAATAACGCATCTGAATTTTTGGATAAGGCAATCGACAAAATACGCCATAAAGAAGATATGACGGTAAATGCCTGCCGCCGCCTGCAGGAAATCCTTAGCTTATCGCGCTATCCTCGCCGAATGGAATGCTATGATATTTCCAACATCAGCGGTGTAGATAAAGTAGGGTCCATGGTCGTTTTCATCGACGGTGAAGCGGACCGATCTCAATATAGACGTTTCAGAATCAAAACGGTGGAGGGGGCGAACGATTTCGCCAGCTTGCAAGAAGTTCTGACCCGCCGCCTTTCAAAGATCGGTACGCAGGAGGAGGATAACTTTCCCAAACCTGATCTGGTGATCATCGATGGGGGTAAGGGTCAGCTTTCTGCTGTAAAAAAGATTTTTGACGAAATGGGAATACAGGATATCGATCTAATTTCATTAGCAAAGAGAGAGGAAGAGATCTTTACTTTATCGAATAAAGAGAGCATAATCTTGGACAAACGTGATTATTGCCTGCAGATGCTGCAGCGTATTCGTGATGAAGCGCACCGATTCGCAATCACATTCTTCAGGAATATACACAGTAAGCAGTCATTGACAAGTGTTTTGGCGGAAATTCCCGGGGTCGGAAAAATCAAAAGGCGGGCTTTAATGGAAAAGTTCGGGACGATCGACAGGATCATGCGGGCCGATGCCAAAGAGCTTGCTGCAGTGGAAGGGATCGGCGATACACTGGCCGGTGTGATAAAAAAATATTTTGAGGATGAACTGTAAGAAATGGAATTACCATATGGATTGATCGTATCAGATTTTGACGGGACATTGCGGCGTACATCGGGTGGAATCTCGGACGAAAATCTTTCGGTGATCAAAAAATATATACAAGAGGGCGGAGTTTTTGCATTATGTACGGGGCGGATGCCGATCTCTATTCTTCCTTATGCCAGACAGCTTGGATTAAAGGGGTTGATCGCTTCTTATCAGGGCGCGCTGATTACGGATATCGAGAGCGGAAGAACGGTCAGGGATGGACGTATTCCTGTTTCGGACGCTGTTCAGATTTGTATGTTTTTACAAAAAAGCGGTCTGCATATCCATGTTTATGACGGAAACGATCTTTACATCAATAAAGATGATATGTTTCGAAATTGGTATGAAAAAGCGTGCAACGTCAAAGGAGTCTTAACTTCTTTCTCAATTTCGGACGTGGTAAGGGAAAAGAAAATTTCACCGCATAAGATTGTTGTAGTGTGTGAGTCAGAAGCAAGAAACAAGATATTGGAATCGGTTGCAAAATCTTTTGGAAATCGATTCTATATCACGACAAGTACTGAAAATTTGGTGGAAATTGTGATGCAAGGTTGCGATAAAGGCGGAGCATTGCGATATTTGGCCGAATATTATAAAATTCCGATTGAAAAAACGATAGCGATCGGAGATAATTACAATGATTTGCCGATGTTGAAAGCTGCCGGATTGGGAATTGCCGTTGCAAACGGTGAAGAGGCTTTGAAAAGGCAAGCAGGATTCGTTACGAAGTCCTGTGATCACGACGGAGTAGCGTATGTTATCAGAAAATTTGGTTTTGGGGAGAAGATATAAACATGCAGGAAACAATATCGCTTGAAAATTTTTGTTCGGGACTTGATCTTGAAATAGTATTTGCGGGTCGCGGACGCATGACTCTGTCCTCTTACAGTGTTACTCGTCCCGGATTGCAGCTGGGCGGATATTTCAAATATTTCGATTCTACAAGAATTCTTGTTTTCGGGAATGCGGAATATGAATACCTGCGAGATATTGAACCGGAAATCCGCAGGGAAAGAATCAAGACTCTTTTATCATATAATGACATCCCATGCCTGATTTTTTCTCGCGATCTTCCTGTTTTGCAGGAAATTATCGAAGAAGCAAGGTTGACAGGCGTCCCGATTCTGCGCACTGACAAGGTTACGACCGCATTGATGAATGACCTGTTCTTTTACTTGAATAAGAGACTGGCGCCTTCCATCACGATGCATGGGGTGTTAATGGATGTGTCAGGCGTAGGAATTCTTATTACGGGACATAGCGGCGTGGGAAAGAGTGAAACGGCTATGGAGTTGATCAAGCGAGGACATCGCCTGGTTGCTGATGACAGCGTAGTCGTGAAGCGCGTATCCGACTCCTTGGTCGGTACGTCGCCGGAAACGATCCGCTATTTTATGGAATTGCGCGGGATTGGTATTATTAATATCAAAAATATGTACGGTTCGGGTTCTATTCTCAACGAAAAGGACATTGAGCTCGTTATGGAACTGGAGAACTGGGTAGACGGAAAGGAATATGACCGCTTGGGTGAGGGTACGCAATACGAGACGATTCTCGGATGCAAAGTTATGAAGCATACTATCCCCGTAAAACCCGGAAGAAATCTTTCCATAATCATTGAAGTGGCTGCACGTAATTTCCGTTTAAAGAGCATGGGATACGACGCCGCACAAGAGCTGATCGGCCGTACCATCGGGAGGTAATATCGTTCCATAACCGGATGGATTTCGTTTTTTATGTTTTTAGCAGAAACGGAGGCGCCATACTTTATAAAGTATGGCGCCTCCGTTTCTGCTTGGAACGAGATTTCTGTGGGTAACGTTTTCATTCGAAATAGGTTATTTTGGAATTTAAGTGAATACAATATTGTATGGGAAATTTTATTAAGCGAATTAAAACGCCCTTGATATGCGTATTATTGGCTTGCTGTGTTACGATCACATTTGTGTTTGCATATCCGTCTTTGAATGCTCAAAGCTGGCACAAGGCACCTGCCCAGTTCGGTATTTTACGCCTATGGCATATAGATTCATTTGAAGGCGGAACGGGATCCCGAGCAAGTTTTCTCTCATCTGCTGCAAAAGAATTCGAAACAAAATACGGTTGGTATGTGTTGGTAACGGCTCACAGTCCCGAGAGTGCAAAAACGGCAATTTCAGAAGGTTCTGTGCCTGACTTAATCTCCTTCGGAACATATTTTGACGCTGCGGCTGACTATGTGCTGCCGCTGGACGGATATGAATTCAATGCTTCATCGATAAACGGAAAAACATATGCGGTGCCTTGGTGCAGAGGCAACTATTTTTTATTCGGGCAACAGGGAAGTTTTTCGGAAATCTCAGAAAACAATACCGTCATAAGCAAAGGAGGGAACGCATTGGTGCAGGCAGCTGCTTATTTTTACGGCTTATCCGGGGAAATTTGCAGTGAGCCTTCCGTTCGCGCATATGTCGATCTGGTCAATGGGAAATATAAATTCATGATCGGTACACAGCGTGATATATATCGTTTTCGCACTCGTAATTTTAATGTCGACGCGCAGCCCATCAATACGTTTAATGATTTATGGCAATATATCGGAGTATGTTCCTCCGATCCGGCCGTTTATTCTGCCTGCCAGGATTTTATATACTATCTCCTTTCAGAAAAAACACAAAAAAAATTAAATAAAATCGGAATGTTCAGCGCATTTTTTGATATCTACAGCCCCTCGGATGGCATCATGGATAAAGCAGAAGGGACAATGCCGCAGCATACAGTCAGCGCCTGGTTGTCGGAAGATGGTCAGAATACATTAAAATCTCTTGCTTTAGATGCTTTATCGGGAGACAAAAACGGCGGAAAAAATTTTGAAAAATTCCTGCAATAGCATTGTAAAAAAAGCGAAATTGCTGTATAATAGGAGAAGATAAGCATATGTGTTTTTCAGCATTGCACCGGGCATTCCCGAGTATTGTGTATGAGCAGCCGTTTTCTTTTCGAAAGCATACCACAGTCGGAATCGGGGGAACAGCGCCGCTCGGAGTTTATCCGAAAAGTGCAGAGGAGCTTGTCAAGATTCTTGTTTTCTTGCGTTCGGAAAAAATCCCGTATTTTATTCTTGGCAACGGCAGCAATATCCTTGTTTCGGATACCGGGTTTCAGGGCGTCGCTATATGTACTCGGAAGATGAATGACGTGCATATCGGGTGCGACGGGCAAAGCATTGAGGCGGAATGCGGTGCAAGTGTTGCTCAAGTTCTTGCCGTTGCTGCCAAAAACGGGTTGGACGGCCTGGCGTTTCTTGCCGGGATCCCCGCGACAATGGGCGGAATACTTTATATGAACGCCGGGGCGCAGGGACAATATATTGAAAGTGTCTTGCAAAATGCGGAGATTTTTTTGGAAGGCAAACGTACTTATCTGACGGCTCAGGACTGCCGTTATTCTTATAAAGAAAGCCGCTTTATGCACGAAGATGCCGTTATATTAAAATGTGTTTTGCGATGCAGTGTGTCGGCTCCGGAAATGATCTTAAAAAACTACAGGGAAATTCTTTTAAAGCGCAATATGCTGCCCAAAGGCAAAAGTTTGGGATGTATTTTTAAAAATTTGCCCGGTGTTTCAGCCGGACAGTTGATAGAGAAATGCGGTTTAAAAGGATTACGATGCGGAGGTGCCGCTGTATCCGCTAAACATGCGAATTTTATCATAAATAATTCCGGCGCAACAGCGGATGAATATAAGGCGCTGATTTATCAGGTGAAGCAAAGAGTCTTTTCTGAGACCGGCATGGTCCTTGAGGAGGAGATCCGTTACATAGGAGAATTTGCAGATGCTTCTGACGGGTGATTACCATACGCATACATTGTACAGCCACGGGAAAGGTACAGTGCTGGAAAATGCTATGCGGGCAAAAGAGATAGGTTTAAAAGAAATTGCGATTACTGACCACGGATTTGAACAACTTGCCTTTGGGCTTCGTCATGATCGGATACCGCAACTGATTACGGATTGTAAAAAGGCTTCCGAACAAGTCGGAATACCGGTATATGTGGGAACGGAAGCAAATCTTTGCGATGAAAACGGCAGGACAGATTTACAGCCGAAAGATTATAAAGATTTTGATATTTTCCTGATGGGGATACATCGTTTTGTCCGATTTACGAGATTCAGAGATTTTTGGTATATGCTGATGCTTAATTCTTGGCATACCTCAATGCATATTAAGCCGAGTGAAAGTCTTATACGTTATAATACCAATGCATACATCAATGCAATCAAAAACAACCCGATCGATGTGATCACGCATTTGAACTATCAATCCTTTTGCGATGTGGTGGATGTTGCAAAGGCGGCACGGGATTATGGAACATATATCGAGCTGAACTCGAAGAAGGTTCATTTGACAGATGAAGAGGTGGCAAAGATCCGCGATACGGGAGTTCACTTCCTGATTGACTCGGATGCTCATTCCGTTGACAGGATCGGAGACACTCAACTCGTGGACAAGCTTTTGGAACGCGTTGAAATACCTCATGCGCAAATTGATAACATAGACGGGAAATATCCTAAGTTTCGATTCAGAGAATTTAAAGAGAGAAATTTATAAAGTGTCGAAAGGAAATTTTACGCGCGATCTGAAAAAAGAATTGATCCGCCGCGGGTTTGATAACGCTTGTTGTAAAACGGCTGCTCTTTCAGCGTTTCTCCGGACCACGGGAAGTATTATTCGTCGCGGCAATCTGGTCGGATTCGAATTTACTACGGAAAGTGAAGACGTTGCTGAATTTATTATCGGACTTTTAGAAGACGTATTCGGTGCGGAGTGGAAAGTCGTGCAGGCGTCGGAAGATGTTCGGAACGGAAGAAATCGTTTAGTATTTCAGTGTTTGTCTGAAAACTCCTTGTTTATTTTAGAAGAACTTGGCATTGCTGAACGAAAAGACGGCGATATCGGCTTGAATTTTGGCATTGATCCGTATCTGGTTGAGAATGAATGCTGTAAGAGGGCGTATATAATCGGCGCGTTTTTAGGCAGCGGAAGTTGCATTCTTCCAAAGCTGGAAGATGCACGATCCGGATACCATTTGGAGATCGTATTTTCAGGTAAGGTTGCGGCAGAAGATTTCTGTACGATTCTTGCTCAGTATGAGATATTGGCGAAGAGTGTATCCAGAAAAGGTACACATGTTGTTTATTTGAAAAGCCGTGAGAGTATATCGGATTTTTTGGCTTTGATCGGGGCAGAAAATTCCCTGTTGAAGCTGGATGAATTGGCTGCACAAAAGGATGAGAAGAATCAGATAAACCGAGTAGCGAATTGCATGCAAAAAAATTTTGATAAAAGCGTGCTGGCTTCGGTGCGTCAGATTCGGGCTATTGAAAAATTGCAGGAGCTGGGAGAGCTGGATGGATTGGATGCTGCTTTGCAGGAGACAGCGGCGGCACGTCTCGCCGATAAAGAGGCGTCGCTGAAAGAACTTTCTGAGCGGCTGAAAATATCTAAAAGCTGTCTGAATCACAGACTGCGTAAACTTGTAAAAATCGCTGACGAACAGTCGGGGGAGTGAAAGAATGGATAAAGTTACTTTTGTTTATAATAAAGACACATACAACGCTTATGATGCTCAGCGAATTGTGTTTGAAGCCGGAAAATTCAAAAGTGAAATCATCTTTGAGGACGGAGCCAAACGCGGAAATGCTAAGAGCATTATCGGATTGCTTTCTATGAAGTTTCTGAAAGGGGATGAATATACAGTCATGGCAGAGGGACCCGACAGTGCGGCCGCCGTTCGTGCTATGGCGGAATTTATTTCATCGAAACTTTAAAGGGTATTTATTTAGTTTTCGATAAGACTACCAGCAGCTCCGCACAAATGTGCGGAGCATTTATCTCAAACAGAGGAAAAAGACGAGGACTGACATGGCTGAATTTGTACATTTACATCTCCATACGGAATATAGTTTACTTGACGGTGCTTGCAAGGTCAAAGAACTCATATCGCATTGTGTAAAAAATAATATCAAATCCATTGCAATCACGGATCACGGGAATATGTATGCGACATTGCAATTTGCTGAACAATGCCGCAAAAATAACATTCAGGCAATCATCGGATGTGAACTGTACATGACGCAGGACCTTCATGTCAAGAACAGTTCCAGCGATTTCGAGCATTTGATCCTTCTGGCGAAGAATAAGAAGGGCTACAAAAATCTTGTGAAGCTTGATTCTATTGCTTACGTAGACGGGTTTTATTACAAACCGCGCGTGGATTATAAAACTTTGAAAGAGCACACGGAAGGGCTTGTTTGTTTATCCGCATGTCTTGCAGGGAGAATACCGAAACTGCTTTTGCGCGGAGATTATGAAGGAGCCAAAAAAACAGCGCTGGAATTGAAAGAAATGTTCGGAGAGGATTTCTATATCGAGATCCAGGATCATGGTATTGAAGAACAGCGCCGCGTTTTGCCGCTCTTGTTGCAACTTGCTAAAGAATGCGGCATTCAGCCTGTAGCAACAAACGATGTGCATTACATCCGAAAAGAAGACTGGGAAATGCAGGACGTATTGCTTTGCATTCAGACGAAAAAGACGATCGATGATCCCAAGAGAATGAAATTCGAAACCCACGAATTTTATCTGAAAACGCCGGAAGAAATGGCGGAATTGTTTTCATATGTTCCCGAGGCGGTCAGCAACACTGTCGTTATTGCACAAAAATGCAATGAAGAGCCTTGCTTTGATCTGAAGGACAACGGGGATCCGATCAAGGATAAATCATTGATTCCGGGATATACGCCGGAAGACGGTTCCGATCCGAAAGATTATCTTACCAAATTGACATGGGATGGACTGAAACGCCGTTATGGTGAAATCACAGAGGCGGTGAAAAAACGTGCCGATTATGAATTAGGCATTATTCTGGGAATGGGGTTTGCGGAATATTACCTGATCGTTATGGACTTCATCCAGTGGTCGAAGTCGCGTGGTATACCGGTCGGACCCGGAAGAGGCAGCGGTGCGGCGAGTATCGTCGCGTATGCAATCGGAATCACGGATATCGACCCGTTAAAATATGATTTGTTCTTTGAGCGTTTTTTGAACCCCGATCGTGTTACGATGCCGGATTTTGACGTGGATTTTTGTAACGAACGCAGGCCCGAAACGATTGAATATGTCCGCAAAAAATATCATCCTGAAAATGTTGCCCAAATCGTTACGTTTGGTACATTGGCTTCAAAGGCGGCAATTAAGGATGTTGGCAGAGTACTGCGCGTGCCATATTCCGAGACTGATCGTGTAACAAAGCTCATGGACGGTAAATCAACGATCAGTGAATTACTGGGCTGGAATATTCCGGGACTCAAAGAAAAGGCTGCAGCCGAGCAAGACGAAGAGAAGCGGATTGAGATAGAAAAGAAAATCGACGAGCAGGAAAAGAAACGAAACAATGACTTTATTCAGCTTTATGAAACGGACGAACAGCTGCGTCGGGTCATTGATATGGCATTAAAATTAGAAGGAATGCCGCGCAATACGTCGATGCATGCGGCCGGCGTTGTTATTTGCCGCAAGCCTATAGCGGATAACGTCCCTCTTTCCAGAAACGGTGAAGATATCACGACACAATTCAACATGAAAGAGGTTGAGTCCATTGGCATGCTCAAAATGGACTTTTTGGCTTTGACGACTTTGACGGATATTAAAAAAGCCTGTGATTATATTCAGGAAGATACTGGTCGGGTTATTGACTGGGATGAGATCGGTTACGATAACAAAGAAGCGTACGAATTGATTTCGGAAGGCGATACCGATGCCGTGTTCCAGCTCGAGCAAGGCGGCATGAAAAAGTTTATGAAGGAACTTAAACCCGGATGTCTGGAAGATATTATTGCAGGGGTAGCATTATATCGTCCGGGTCCTATGGCTTATATCCCGACATATATAGAAAATAAATTGAATCCTTCTAAAGTAAAATACGATACGCCGCTTCTCGAACATATACTGAAGATAACATACGGAGTTATCGTGTACCAAGAACAAGTGATGCAGATTTTCCAGGATCTTGCTGGTTTTTCGCTTGGACAGGCTGACTTGGTGCGCCGTGCGATGGGAAAGAAGAATAAAGCTGAATTGATGGCTCAGAAAGATAAGTTCATTTTCGGCAACATCAAGGATGGCGGAAATATCGAGGGGGCTGTCAGCCGTGGCATCCCGAAGGAAGTAGCCGCAAAAATTTTCGGCGATATGGAAAGTTTTGCAAGTTATGCGTTCAATAAAGCGCATGCAACGTGTTATGCTGTGCTTGCATACAGGACAGCGTATCTGAAACGGTTTTACCCGAAAGAATTTTTGGCCGCGATCCTGAATAACCGAATTGACAAGATCGACGAAGTTTCCAAATATATCGTATATCTGAAAGAAAAAAATATTCTTGTCTTACAGCCGGATGTCAATAAAAGTAAGACTTTCTTCTCCGTGCAGGGAAACGGTGTTCGTTTCGGATTGAGCGCTTTAAAGGGTGTCGGCGTCAATGCAACGCATTCCATTATCAATGAACGGGAAGAGCATGGTGAGTTTAAAAATTTTCCTGATTTTGTTTTTCGCTGCGCCGCATTTTTAAATAAGCGAATGCTGGAAGGGCTGATCTGTGCCGGTGCGTTTGACTGTTTTGGGGCCAATCGGGCACAGCTGCTTTTAATTTATGAAAGTGTCTTGGATCGCGCGAATAAAATCTCCAAACAGAAACAAAGTATGCAAATGAGTTTGTTTGGAGATATCATTGAAGAAGATAACACGGATATAGAATATCCTGATGTTCCCGAATTGGAGACAAGTGAAAAGCTTGCAAAAGAAAAGGCTGTCTTGGGGGTATATGTAAGCGGGCATCCTTTCGAAAAATATTCTTCCGAATTTAAAGATTGCAGCTTTTCCTGTTTGAAACTTCAGAATTTTGAAGAAGATGAGGACGGTCATAAAACATATCCCGACTTGACAGACGGGGCTTCGGTTACAATGGGCGGAATCATCGGTTCATACAAAAGGATCAATACGCGCTCCGGTTCGACTATGGCATTTATATCGGTGGAAGATTTGTACGGCAGCATTGAATGTGTAGCGTTTCCGAATGTTTATGATAAGATTAAATCGCTCGTCGTCGCAGATAAAGTTGTCTTGATTTCCGGCAAAATGCAGCTGGATGAAGAAAAAGCTCCCGTCATTATTCTTGATAAGATGCAGGAACACACAAGCGGAGCTGTTTCAGATAACGGGATATCGCCGCAAGCCGCAAAACCTGTAAAACCGAAAGAACATGCCCTGTGGCTGAATGCTTCCAATCTTACCGAAGAAGAATTCGATGAACTTATTTCGTTGTTCGAACATTACGGAAACGGGAATGCGGTCGTCAAAATAAAGAGAGGCCCGAAATGCTATCGGATGGATCGGGTCAACGATTGCCGCGGACTTCGTGGTGAATTGTATCTTTATTTGACGGATGATGAGATCAAACAAGTCTGAATTATCGTTGAGATTGACAAAAAATGTTAGAAATTCTAACAAATGAACATAGTTTTTATATCCCGGTAGAATTTGCTTTTATTTTTTTGAACAATTTGCTATAATAAAAGAGCAGTCGGATAAATTTTAATTGCAAGGGTTTTGCTTGTTTGGAGGATTGTTATGAAACGTATTGGTGTATTGACGAGCGGTGGCGACGCGCCGGGGATGAATGCTTGTATCAGGGCGGTGGTTCGGACGGCGAAATATTTCGGAATGGAGATATTTGGTATTCGTCAAGGTTATTCCGGATTAATTAACGATGATATGGTTGAAATGGAAATGCGTAGCGTTTCCGATATTGTTCAGCGCGGCGGCACGATGCTCAGAACCGCTCGCTGTGTAGAAATGTACACGGTCGAGGGACAGAAGCAGGCGGTCAAAACGTTGAATAATCGCGGTATTGAAGGGTTGGTTGTCATCGGCGGCGACGGATCTTTCCGCGGCGCTAAATGTTTGAGTGAAGAGTATGGAATTCCGACGATCGGTATTCCCGGAACCATCGACAATGATCTGGAGTATACGGATTATACCCTCGGGTTCGACACTTCGGTCAATACGTGTTTGGATATTATAAATAAACTGCGGGATACGATGACCTCGCATGAACGCATCAGTGTCGTGGAAGTAATGGGACGTCGCTGCGGTGATATCGCTCTGTATTCGGGAATCGCAAGCGGAGCAGAAATCATTATTGTTCCGGAAATCGCTTACGATATGGAAGATGTTGTTTTGCGCATTAATCGCAGCCGTGCAAACGGAAAGCATAGTAATATTATTGTTTTGGCAGAAGGTGTATCGACCGCAGACGAATTTTCTAAAAAATTACAGGCTATGACTACGTATTCTGTGCGTGGTACGACGATCGGCCACGTCCAGCGCGGAGGTTCTCCGTCTATGGCAGACCGGATGCTTGCCGCTCAATTCGGTAATAAGGCTGTTCGGTTGCTCAAAGACGGTATCGGCAATAGAGTCGTCGGGATCCATAAAAACGAGATCATTGATATGGATATTATCGAAGCTGTCAGCATGAAAAAGAAATTTAATTATGAACTGTATGAAACATTGCAAATGATTTCCATGTAACAAAAAGCGGTTCGCATCGCGAGCCGCTTTTTTTATCCTCTGAACGATAAATCTGCTGATAAAATGCATAAAACTGCGTTGAAATAAATCATTTTGTAAAATCAGGTAAACAAATAAAACTATTTTTATCTTCAGAAAGAAAAAAATCAAAAAAATTTAAAATAATTTCAATTTTGTCTTGAAATTCTGCTGAATATGTAATATAATTAAATATGGAGAAATCTGTGCGGTAAACATTTTCGGTTCATTAAAAATTGGACTTGTTATCGAATATCCGCACAAAAAAATCAGGATTGGAGACTTAAAATGATTCTTACGGTTTGTTTGAACCCTTGTACAGATGTAACGATCGAAGTTGATTCGCTGAACGTAGGAAAAATGAATCACGTAAAAAATAAGACACTCAGCTTTACCGGTGCTGCATTGAATGTTGCGATCGGAGTGGCTCGTTTGAAAGGGAAAAGCCATGCGACTGGGTTTATGTATAATGAAAACGGTTCGCTGTTTGAGCAGGCATTGGATCGTGAAGGGGTTCCGAGTGTTTTTGTTTGGAATAAGGGACGTGTTCGTGAGAATTATAAATTCATTGATAATAAGTCTATGCTCACAGAGGTCAATGACGTAGGTGAAAATATTAGCGAAAACAAACAAGCTGAATTGATTGAACTTGTCGCGACCTTATCTAAGAGCTGCAATGTTTTGGTCATATCGGGAAGTTTGCCGCAGGGTGTAAACAGCGAATATTATGGGAAGCTATTTTCTGTCGCTGCACCGCAGACTCTGAAAATAGCCGATACGGAAGGCCCTCGCTTGCTTGCGGCGCTGCAAACAGACTTGGATCTTGTTAAACCGAATCGCGATGAGCTTGAAAACACCTTAAAGACTGAATTAAAATCAAGAGATGATTTGTTGAAAGGGTGTTATACATTATTGGATAAAGGAGCCAAACGAGTTTTACTGTCTTTAGGGAAAGAAGGCGCTATAATCACCGATGGCTCTAAAAATTACTATTGTAAGAGTATTAATGTGGCGATCAATTCAACTGTCGGGGCCGGAGACGGAATGGTTGCCGCTGCCGCAATGATGTTGGAACAGGGGGCTGCATTGGAAGAAATCTTGCGGGCGGGCGTGGCTGCCGGCACAGCGACGGTTACGACTTTCGGAAAAATTTCGTTCACCAAAGAAAAATATGATGAGATATATTCGAATCTGACAGTAGAGGAGTTTTAGTTATTGATTACGGTAGCTGACGTTAAAAACGATGAAGAAGTAAAGGCTATCATGTTCATAGCTGAAAGCCAGATTGAAGCATTGGGTTTTACGGAACATTCTGTGCGGCACTCAAGCATCGTAAGCAAATGGGCCGGGGAAATTCTGGAGCAGATCGGGGCAGATGCGCATCGGGTTGAACTTGCCCGGATTGCCGGTTATTTACATGATATTGGAAACAGCGTAAACAGGGAAGATCATGCGCAAAGCGGTGCGCTTTTGGCGTACAAGATTTTGACGCGTATGGGAATGGAATATCGCGATGCGGCTGCAATTATGATGGCGATTGGCAATCATGACGAAAATCAGGGGCTGCCGGTCAGCGATGTTACGGCAGCGTTAATAATCGCGGATAAGGCAGATGTTCATAAGTCCAGGGTGCGTTCGAACACAACATTGATGCGCATGGATAATTGGGGTAATCTGAATATTCATGACAGGGTCAACCTCGCTGCAGAAAAGTCCGGTGTTACGGTGGATAAAAATACTCGTGAGATTATTTTGAATATTGTCATCGATACCGAAAAATGTCCCGTCATGGATTACTTTGAAATCTATTTTAAAAGAATGCAGTTAAGCAGGCGCGCAGCTGATTTTTTGGGCTGGAAGTTTGTTTTGATTATCAACGATGTTCGTTTGCTATAACAAAAAGACGTCTGTATTTAAACAGACGTCTTTTTATGCAAATACCGCAGTTCGCTGAATCGGACTGCGGTAAGATAAACGGTTCCAAGATATTTATTGTTTTTAGATTTTTAATCGTTTTCTTTTGTTATTTTTGGAACATCATTCTCGGAATCTGTCTTTGATTTTTTTTCGGATTTATCTTTTTCGGCGTTGGTCTCTTCCGGTAATTTTGTAACTTTAACTTGCAAAACTTTTTTTTCTGAAGCGCGAAGAATTTCTATTGAAAGATTTTCAAAACGGAATTTTTCACCTTCGTGAGGAATTTCGCCTAGCTGTTCGATGACCCAACCGCTGAGGGTATTCGCATCATATTCGTACTCATCAACGTTAATGCCGCAATAGTGGAAGAAATCAGATAAATCTGCCTCACCGTTGGCGAGGATGGTATTGTCAGAAAGTTTGGTAAAATAATTGACCTCTAAGTCATGTTCATCCCAAATTTCGCCGACAAGTTCTTCCAAAATATCTTCCAAGGTAATAATTCCGAGTGTTCCGCCATATTCGTCCAAAACGATCGCCATATGCGTTTTTTTGCTTTGAAGCTGCTTTAGAAGAGTTCCGATTTTTACATGTTCGGTTGTATAAGTAACTTCATGCAACGCAGAATGCAAATCTTTTTCATTGTTCAGATAAGCAAAAAAGAAATCTTTTTCATGTAAAATTCCGACGATCGTATCGATGGAATCTTTGTATACAGGCAATCGTGAAAATCCCGTGGATCGAAATGTTTCTTTGATTTCGTCAAAAGGTGTATCGATATCGATCGCTTGAATATTGACACGGGGAACTAAAATATCGCCGACTTCTAAATCATCAAAATCAATAACGGAACGAATAAGTTTGGATTCATCCTGTTTCAAGGTACCGTCTTCACGAGCTTCCTCAACCATTGTGATGATCTCATCTTCGGTTACGACTTCTTCATTTTTTAACTTAAAAATTTTCGAGAGAATGAATTTATATCCGGCAAAGATCATATTGATCGGCCACAAGATATAAGAAAACAGCTTTAAAAGGGGATAACCGCCCATGGCGAATTTATCCGGGTAAACTTTAGCCATCATCTTTGGAGTGATTTCGCCAAAAATCAAAACGGCAACAGTGGCTACGATTGTAGATACCGTAGCTGCAAGGCTGGTATTGTTTACAATGATCATTGCAAAAAAGATTCCGGTCAAAGAAGTTGTCGTAATATTGACAATGTTATTGCCGACCAATATAGTTGAAATCAAACTGTCATAATTTTCGGCAAGTTTCAAAACTTTTTCGGCACGGACATTTCCGTTTGCAATCATTGTTTTTAATTTTAATTTATTGACGCACGAATACGCGGTTTCCATGGAAGAAAAGAAACCTGATAAAAGCAAAAGTATAACAACCGCAAGCAATAATGGGGCAGCGTCGCCCATAGAAATAAAAAACCTCCCGTCGGGTTGACCCGAATATTTTATAATAAATATTATATCATATTCTTTTAAATAGTAAAATAAATTTGCAGGGTAAAAATAAAAAATCGGTCAGATTTTTTGCAAATCTGCCGATTTTTAACTGAAATTATACAAGACGTCTTGTTTCAATGTAATATTTCCAGCGTTGAGTGCTTATTTCTTCGATAACCGCATAATCGGACGCAGTGTGCAAAATATAATTTTCACCGAGATACAAGGCAACGTGCCCGATTCGCTCAATTCCTGTGTTATTGTAACGCGAAGAGTTCGTAAAGAACATCAGATCGCCTCGTTTTAAATCGGATTTCGGGACGTAAGTGCCTTGCTTGACTTGTGTTCTGGTTGTCATATTCAGATTTACGTTTGCACCGTGATAAAATATATATTGCATTAAAGATGAGCAATCATATTTGGTTGGGTCAAAGTTGCTTAGCCTTCTGCCTGCACCGTCATGATACCGAATGGCTCCGTATACATAGGGGTACCCAAGCAACTGTAATCCTTCTTCGATCACTTTTTCTATGACAGCATTGCCGGATAATTCAATCTCAAAAGGTTCAGTATACGCCGAGCTTGCACTTATGTATGCGGTCTTATTTTTGTATTGTGTTCTGTACCAATCACCTTCTTTAGCAAGTAAAACAACCATGTCGCCGGCATTGATATACCCTAAGGAAGCATAACCTGAACCTGGTCCGGAGCGAAGATTAAGCCCGTTTACTTTTGCTCTCGCATACGTTGCGTTTTGTATCGGTTCTATAACAGGGGTGTCTTCTTCAGGGGAATCCTCAGTATCATCTGATTCACCGCCTGGAGGGTTATCAGAATCTTCCTCAAAATTCTCATCCGAATTTTCTTCCTCGGAGGGGATTTCTTCCGGGGCTATTTCGGTACCGTCAGAAGAGCTGTTTCCGCTGGATCCGGCTCGGATTGCTGTAGGGATAATAATGGCCAGAGAACTGGCTGCCAAAAGAATTATGGCAAGTATCATTGAAATTAATTCGATAGATAATTTTTTCATCTTTGTTTCCTCCGTGTTCTATAATAGCAAAAAATATTCATATATGCAAGACAAAAATTCTGTTAAAAATGTATTTTGTAACCATTTATATAGAACTATGCCACACATAGTTCATTAAAATATTGAGAGGTGAAAACAATGATAATAGGTTTTATTTTGATTGTTATAGCGCTTTTAGCAATTATCATGTTGTTGATCGCATTGATGGCGGACAGAAAATATTTTCACCGTCGTTATGACGGAAATCCAAATCTAAAATATTTTACGGCAGATGATTTTGATCAATTGATTGCTGAACCCGTTTTCTTTCCTTCTGATAAAGGGCAGATTCTGCGTGGCTATATTTATAAGTCAAAGCAAGCAGAGCCGAAAGGTTTGATCATATTTTCACACGGATACGGAGCCGGGCATCTTTCGTATACGACCGAAATCAATACTTTGGCCCAATCGGGATTTGTTGTGTTGGCTTATGACGGAACTGGTTGCGTTGCCAGTTCCGGGAAATATTTTGAAGGATTTGACCAAGGACCGATTGATTTACAATTTGCAATCAAATTTGCAAAGGAGCATCCGTATTTGAAATCTTTCGGCGGATGTGTCTTGGTTGGGCATTCATGGGGAGCCTTTTCGGTCATGAATTCTGTTAATAACCCCTGGGTGTATGGAGCGGTAGCCTTATGTGGGTTTATTGACGGCGCTTCCGTCATGGCTCAGACTGCTGTCGGACAGAAGAAAAACGGGTATGCGCGTCATTTTTGGAGGATTCTTGTCCCGGGACTTGCATTTTTAAATTGGTTGAAATACGGAAAAAACGCCAATAAAAACAGCATCAAGTCGCTGCGTGAGACAAGCAAACCTGTTCTTCTTTTATACGGAGAGAAGGACAAAACCGTTTTTTACCCCAATAACGGGGAATGTATCAAACATGCTATATTAAATAAAAAGAACATAACTTTTTTTTCGTTTGAAAATAAGGGCCACAATGTTTATTTGACAGAACAAGCCGAAAAAAGCATGTATGAAATTTTCGGGGAGATCGCAAAGACTTTTCGCAAAGATAAAAAACGTGCACTCCAAATGTATGCACAAATCGATTATCATAGGATTACACAAGAGGATACGGCTGTCATGGATACAATTACTGCCTTTTGTAAAAACGTTTCGGAAAACCGATAGGTTGGTGATTACCCAACTTTTTACATCAGGGTATCGGAAAGTCATATAGCGTGCGGTAGAAAAACAAAATAAAGCAGAGGAGGTAGGTGTATGCTCCTCTGCTTTATTTTGTATATCAGTCGTTATGTTGTTGGTCCAAATTTTGTTGTGTTAATTTATTTATCATGCATCAATTTTTAATTGCGTGTCATAATATGGTTGCTTTACCAGATTGCTTTTTTTCTGTAAGAAATTTTCTGTATAGGCTTTACTTTCCTGAATTCATTGGTTTTGTGTGTCATTCTTTCTGAATATAAAGATTTATTCGACAAAATAAGTATTATTGTTGTTTTTGAAAATAGTTTTCATGTTTTAGAATAAATATGTTAACGTTAATATAAAAACTTGTATAAACCTCACAAAACGACGAAAAAACCGCATTTATTTTTAATGAACTATTGAAAACATACAAAAGATATAGTATAATATTATAGGAATCGGAAATATTCTGGAAGCGGAGGACATAAAATGCAGTCGGTGGATTTTCCTTTGTATGTATTTCATCACGGGAAGAATTATAAGGCATACGAGTTTTTTGGTGCACACCCTTATAAAGATGTGGGGCGCAGAGGTTTTGTCTTTCGGGTGTGGGCGCCGCACGCAGAAGAAGTGTCTGTTGTCGGCGATTTTAATGCATGGGATCCGGAAGCTAACAAGATGAAGCGTTTGCTGGACGGAGAAACATACGAATTAAAGATTGAAGGGTTGAAAGGATATTCAATTTATAAATATTGTATAAGAACGAAAGACGGCAGATTTCTGTATAAAGCAGATCCGTATGCTTTTCATGCGGAAACTCCATCCAAGACCGCTTCCAAAACATATGATTTAGATGGATATCGGTGGGCGGATAAAGAGTATATGGCAAAGCGTAGGACACGGAATATATACTCTTCTCCGATGAATATATATGAAATGAATGTCTTGTCCTGGAGACAGTATTCGGACGGAAATTATTTTGACTTTAACAAATTGACGGAGGAACTTATTCCGTATCTGAAAGAAATGGGGTATACCCATGTGGAGTTTATGCCTCTTTGCGAATATCCGTATGACGGTTCCTGGGGATACCAGGTTACCGGCTATTATGCGATCACTTCGAGGCTCGGAACCCCGCATGATTTTATGCATTTGGTCGACGAATGTCATAAGAACGGCATCGGGGTCATCTTGGATTGGGTGCCCGCTCATTTTCCGAAAGATGCGCACGGTTTATATGAATTTGACGGAGAGCCTTTGTATGAAAGCCCGTTATGGGACAGGCAGGAGCATAAAAGCTGGGGGACACGCCGCTTTGATTATGGAAGAAGCGAAATTTTATCATTTTTGATATCTAACGCGATTTTCTTTTTTGATAAATTTCATATTGACGGTTTGCGGGTGGATGCAGTTGCTTCCATGCTGTATCTTGATTATGATAAGCGTCCCGGGGAATGGATCCCGAATAAATACGGTGAAAATAAGAATCTGGAAGCCGTTGAATTTTTGCAGAAACTGAATACGACCGTATTTGCGGAATTCCCGGATGCTCTTATGATTGCTGAAGAATCCACGGCATGGCCCATGGTTACCAAACCTGTGGATATTGGCGGATTGGGATTTAATTTTAAATGGAATATGGGATGGATGAACGATGTGCTTGACTATATGCAGACAGATCCGTATTTCAGAAAAGGCAATCATAACAAGCTGACGTTTGCAATGATGTATGCGTTCACGGAAAACTATGTTTTGCCCATTTCACATGATGAAGTTGTATACGGAAAACGCTCATTGATCAATAAAATGCCGGGAACTTATGAAGAAAAGTTCGCAAATTTACGTGCTTTTATGGGATACATGATGTCGCATCCCGGGAAGAAACTTCTCTTTATGGGGTGTGAATTCGGACAATTTAATGAATGGAATTATAAAACAGGGCTTGAGTTCTTCTTAAAAGAATATCCCATGCATCAGAAATTGTCAGACATGAATGCTGCGTTGAACCATTTTTACGCGGAAACACCGGCATTTTATGAAATTGAAGATTCGTGGGACGGCTTTGAGTGGATAGCACCGAACGATGCGGACAGAAATATCATTGCATACATGCGCCGGGACAGAAAGGGAGAAAGTTATCTGGTTGTGATCAATTTTTCGGGCACAACGGCAGAAAATTACCGGTTGGGCGTACCGAAAGGGAAATATAAAGTTGTATTCAATACGGATCATCCGAAATTTGGGGGAGCAGGGGCTATGGGCAAACGTATTTTTAACACAGAACGTAAACCTAGCCACGGGAAAGAATATTCTATTAAAATTGAATTGCCCAAGCTTACTTGTGTATATTTACAGAAAATTCTTTAAAAAGCAGTCATAAGAACAGGGGTTATTTAAGTATTTTATTATAAAACAATTTTTGGGGGTTTAATATGCAGAGAAAGAAAGAATGTGTAGCAATGCTGCTTGCGGGTGGACAAGGCAGCCGGCTGTATGCTTTGACAAACAATATAGCAAAGCCTGCAGTACCGTTTGGGGCAAAGTACAGAATTATCGATTTTCCGCTATCGAATTGTATTAATTCAGGCATCGACACGGTTGGAGTGCTTACTCAGTACCAACCTCTTGTCCTGAATGAGTATATCGGAAACGGACAACCCTGGGATCTTGACAGAAATTTCGGCGGGGTTCACGTATTGTCGCCTTATCAGAAAAAGTCGAAATCAGCCTGGTATGAAGGTACCGCAAATGCGATCTATCAAAATCTGAATTTTATAAAAATGTACAATCCCGAATACGTACTGATCCTTTCGGGTGATCACATTTATAAAATGGATTACAGTAAAATGCTTCGTGCGCATATCGAAAACAAGGCTGATTGTACGATTGCGGCAATTGAAGTACCTCTGAAAGAAGCTTCCAGGTTCGGGATTCTGAATACACGGGAAGATGACTCTATTTATGAGTTCGAAGAAAAGCCGAAGCAGCCCAAAAGTAATCTTGCCTCCATGGGCGTATACATTTTTACAGCAGAAAAAATGTACAAGTATCTGGAAGAGGATGACGAAAATCCGGACTCATCCAAAGATTTTGGAAAGAATGTGCTTCCGGCAATGCTGAACGCCGGAGAAAGAATGTTTGCGTATCGCTTTGACGGCTATTGGAAAGATGTTGGAACGATCTCTTCCCTTTGGGAAGCAAATATGGATCTGTTAGGGGATAATCCCGCATTTGACGTTTCCGATACAACTTGGAAAATCCATTCGCGGAATCCTTTGGCGCCGCCCGAATACCAAGGTGAAAAAGCGATCGTAACCAACTCCATGCTTGCATTGGGAAGTGAAATTTACGGTACGGTCGAAAACTCAGTTCTTTCAAGCAACGTGATTGTGGAAGAGGGTGCTGTCGTGAAGGACAGCGTCATCATGAGCGGGTCGATCATTAAGACAGGAGCAACCGTTAATTATGCAATCATAGACGAAGACGTGCTGGTCGATGAGGGTGCGGTGATCGGCGAAGATAAATCCGAAGCAAAAGGTATTGCGGTTTTGGGGAGAAAAATAAGGATCGGCAAAAAAGCGAAAGTGTTGGCAGGATCGATCATTGATAAAAATATTGAAAATGGGGAGGAAGCCTAAATGTCTGCGGTTGGCGTAATTTTTTCAAATATACACGATGAAAATATTCCGGAACTTTCCCGTCAGCGGACAATGGGGTCGCTACCGTACGGCGGACGTTATCGTTTGATCGATTTCGCCCTTTCCAATCTTGTAAATGCCGGGATCACAACGGTAGGGATCATTACAAAGAACAATTATCAATCTTTGCTGGATCATTTGGGCAGCGGAAAAGATTGGGATCTTGCAAGAAAAACCGGTGGATTGGTACTGCTTCCTCCGTTTGGCGCGGTAGACAATAACGGCTTATATAAAAATCGACTGGAAGCATTAAAAAGCATTACGGGGTTCCTGAACCGAAGAAATGAAGACTATGTAGTCCTTTGCGATTGCGACGGGGTTTATCGCATGGATTTTTCGGAAATAATAGAATACCATGAATCAAAGCAGGCGGATATAACACTCGTCTGCCATCCGGAAGAGTTGGTCAATTTTTCTTCCTATACCGTTGTCCGTTCGGATGATACGGGTAGGGTCAACGATATTGAATTCAATACGACCCCGGGCGGCGTAATCAAATATTATACCAACATCATGGTTCTGGGACGAAAATTTTTGCTGAATATCATTTCAGATTCGATCGCGCACGGCTATAAAAGTTTCCGAGAAGATATTATTTTGAAAAATCTTAAAAGCTTTAAAGTATATGCTTATGATTTTACAGGTTACCATGCAACGATCGATTCACTGGGATCATATTATAAGCACAATATGGAACTTCTGAACAAATCTGTACGGGATGAGCTATTTGGCGCGCGAGATATCTATACGAAAGTCAGAGATTCGGCACCGTCAAAATACGGATTTGGAGCGCTTGCAAAAAACTCGCTGATTTCAGATGGCTGTGTTGTGGAAGGTGCTGTGGAAAACAGTATTTTGTTCCGCGGAGTCAAGGTCGGAAAGGGTTCCGTGGTCAAGGACTCCATCATTATGCAGGATACTGTAATCGGTGAAGGAGTAAAACTTAATTGCGTTATTACAGATAAAAATGTAGTCATCCGCGACAATCGTATTCTGTCGGGATGTGAAATTCAACCCTATTTCCTTGCAAAGGGAACAATGATTTGATATAATTTGGATAAGGAGGATATTTATCTATGCCTGCAAGAGCGAAGAAGAATATTCAGACAGCGACAGAACCTGAAGCGATGGAAAAGACGGGTTGCGAAAGTATCCCCGCAACTGATTCCCCGCGGAAAAAAAAGGCAGCGCCTAAAACGGCGGCAGAAGACAAGGTCCCTAAACAAGAAAATTCAGTGCAGCAAGATTTGTCGCAAGTGCATTCTGAACAAGATGCTGCGGCTCCTATGATTACAGTAACAGCGAAAAAGAAAATTTTATTTGTGGCCTCCGAAGCAACACCGTTTATTGCAACCGGCGGCTTAGCGGAAGTAATCGGTTCTTTGTCGAAAGCGATTGCCGCGAATGATGATTTTGACGTTAGGGTCGTTATTCCGCTTTATTCGGATATACCTTGGGAATATCGGAATAAGTTTAAATATTTAGGAAACATATTTGTTCCGTTGGCATGGCGGAATCAATATTGCGGCATTTTCAGTTATGAAATCAACAATGTTACATTTTACTTTATAGATAATGAATATTATTTCAAGCGTCCCGGATGCTATGGGTATTATGACGACGGAGAAAGATTTGCATTCTTCTGCCGCAGTGTGATGGAAATCATGCCTTTCCTGAATTTTTATCCTGAAATTATGCATTGCCATGATTGGCAGGGTGCTCTGGCTTCGATTTACTTAAAAACTATTTACTGCTTCAGGCCGGAATATCAGTTTATACGCTCTTTATTTACGATCCATAATATTGAATACCAGGGGAAATATTCGCTGGATATTCTGGAAGATCTATTTGGAATTTCGAATTCATGGAAATATCTCCTGGAATATAATAAGTGTATCAATCTGATGAAAGCGGCTATCGAATGCAGCGAAAAGTTTTCAACGGTCAGCCCGCATTATGCGCAGGAGATCAAGGATCCTTATTATGCACATGGATTGGAAGCGATCGTGCGCCGCAATGAATTTAAATTATTCGGTATATTGAACGGAATCGATACCGATTCATATAACCCTGCCACCGATAAATCAGTTTTCGCGAATTATTCGGCAGAAAATATTGAGCCCAAAAAGAAGTGTAAAGAAGAATTGCAGAAGATGTTCAATCTCCCGGTGAAGGCGGATACGCCTATCATCGCAATCATTTCTCGTCTTGTTTCTCATAAAGGGCTGGATCTTGTTCGCACAGTGATCGAAGAAGTCTTGCGGCAAGACGTTCAGGTTATTATTTTAGGAAAAGGGGATTCCGCTTACGAAAATTATTTTTCGGATCTTTCCAGACGTTATGTCGGAAAACTTGTAACGGTAATTGCCTTCAATCCGGATTTATCGAGAAAAATTTATTCGGGAGCAGATTTGTTCCTGATGCCTTCAAAATCAGAACCTTGCGGACTTTCCCAAATGATTGCCAGTCGTTATGGAACAGTCCCGATCGTCAGGGAAACCGGCGGTTTGTATGACAGCATCAAACCGGTCGGCAATGGAGGAAACGGTTTTACATTTGCTAATTATAATGCATATGATATGTTGTATGTGATACGCGAAGCAATCAATTGTTACTACAATAAAGAATTTTGGCCGCAACTTGTAAAGCGCGTGATGTCTGTTGATTTCAGCTGGCAACGTTCGGCAAAAGAATATGAAAAGATTTACGGGGAAATGTTGAAATAATTAAATACGTTAGGAGCTGAAAATGAGCAGTACAAAAAGCATTACCGAAAAGGAAGTTCAGTTGCTGATTCAGGGGAAATTATCGCGCTATTTCGGAGTATCTCCAAAGGAAGCGACGAAGGATCAGATTTACAAAGCTGTTGTGATGAGCGTCCGCGATATTCTTTTGGAAAAGCGGCAGCAATTTCATAAGGTAATGAAAAGCAAAAAAGGCAAGCGCGTCTATTACCTTTGCATGGAATTTTTGCTTGGCAGATCCTTAAAAAATAACATATATAATCTGGGCTTAAACGATGAGTATCAGAATGCGTTAAAATATTTCGGATTAACGCTGGAAGACCTTTACGAACAGGAACCGGATGCCGGTTTAGGCAACGGCGGATTGGGTCGTTTGGCGGCTTGTTTTATGGATGCGCTGGCTACAGGCAATTATCCTGCAATGGGTTATTCGATCCGTTATGATTATGGTTTATTCAAACAAAAAATAGTGGACGGTTGGCAAACAGAATTGCCGGATATTTGGCTGCCGGGGGGTGAAGTTTGGCTGACGCAGAGGAGCGATAAATCCTGTACGGTCAAATTCGACGGTTGGGTAAAAGAGAACTGGTCGGAAAGCGGATTGCAAGTAACATACGGCGGCTACAAAGAAGTGGAAGCGGTTGCTTACGATATGATGATATCGGGAAAAGATTCCGAGGCCGTATCTGTTCTGCGGTTGTGGCGCGCAAGAAACATTTCCCGCTTTGATATGAAGTTGTTTTCGCAAGGTGATTACTTGCGCTGCATGCAAGAAGAAAATGAAGCGGAAGTGATCAGTAAAGTATTGTATCCGGCAGATGATCATTACGAAGGAAAATCTTTGCGGTTGAAGCAGCAATATTTTCTTGTTTCAGCATCTTTGCAAAACATCATCAACGACCATAAACACCGTTACGGGCCCTTGAATCTTTTGCCGCAGCAGGCGGCTATTCACATCAATGATACGCATCCGGCGCTTGCTATTCCCGAGCTCATGCGTTTGCTGATGGACGAAAACGGATTTACGTGGGATGATGCATGGAATATTACCACGTCTGTATTTGCATATACAAATCATACGGTAATGCCGGAAGCTTTGGAGACTTGGCAGGAAGATCTGATCGCGCGCCGTCTGCCGCGTATTCACATGATTATTAAAGAGATCAATCGCAGATTCTGTAATGATTTATGGAACCGTTATCCCGGACAGCATCAACTGATTGAAAGTATGGCAATTCTGTCGAACGGTCAGGTTCGAATGGCAAATTTGTCTGTCGTCGGTTCACACAGCGTAAACGGAGTCTCCGCTCTGCACAGCGAAATCATCAAAAAAGAATTATTTCACGGATTTTACCAGCTTTGGCCTGATAAATTTACCAATGTAACAAACGGGATTGCACACAGGCGCTGGCTATGTCAATCTAATCCTGAACTCAGCGCTCTTTTAAATGATTGCATCGGCGACGGATACGTCAAAAATGCTTCAGAATTGATTCATTTTAAGAAATTTGAAAATGATAAAAGCGTGCTGAAACAATTAACTGAAATCAAGCAGTTAAAGAAACGCCAGTTCGCTGAATATGCTTATAAAAAGAGTGGGTTTGTCATTGATCCTGAGACTATATTTGATGTGCAGGCGAAACGCATGCATGAATATAAGCGTCAGTTGTTGAATGTGATGAATATTATTTCATTGTATTCTGATCTGCGGGATGATCCGAATAAAGACGTCGTTCCTCAGACTTTTATCTTCGGTGCAAAAGCTGCCCCCGGTTATCTGAGAGCAAAACAAATTATAAAGTTGATTTGTTATCTTTCGGAAGAAATAAAAAAGAATCCCAAAATCCAAGAAAAACTTAACGTCGTATACATGGAAGATTATAATGTTACGATGGCAGAAAAACTGATGCCGGCAAGTGAAGTCAGCGAGCAGATCTCTTTGGCAGGCAAAGAAGCCAGCGGTACGGGAAATATGAAGTTCATGATCAATGGAGCAATCACAATCGGAACTTTAGACGGTGCAAACGTAGAAATGAGCGAAGCGGTCGGTGAACAAAACATCTTTATTTTCGGTCTGCGGGCAAACGAAGTAGAGGAGATGTGGCAGAAAGGTTATAATGCAAGCCTTTATTATAATCAGAACGACCGTCTGCGCAAGATTATCGAAATGTTGATCCGAGGATTTAATGGCGAATCGTTTTCAGACATGGCAAATTATTTACTGACCGGAGCTCCGGTAGCTGATCCGTATATGTGCATGGCGGATTATGAATCTTATGCAGTAACACAGCAAAAAGTCAAGAATCTGTATGCAACAGATAAAGTAGCTTGGTCAAAAATTTCTTTAAACAACATAGCAAACGCAGGAATATTCTCTGCCGACAGAAGTATTAAAGAGTATGCCGAGAATATCTGGAAATTGAAACCTTTAAAAGTATAAAAAATGGAAATTTACTATAATCCCTTAGATAAAACATGTAAAAGCATTACCGGCGGGATTAAACAAAAAGATAATTTTACTCTTACAGTTTTTGGCAACAGCAATGAGCCTTGTCTCCTCATCCTGAAACGGGATGAGGGCGAGGCTCAATCTTTGCATATGCAACGGATCGGACAAGGCTGGTCTATTACGCTTTTCCTCAATGATCCGGGGTTGTATTTTTATTATTTCAAAATAGGGGATAAAACTGCAGGTTGCGGAAAACTGAGAAATCTGGAATTCAACGAACAGATTCATTATTATCAAATTTTGATTTATTCCGAGAATTTTTGTACGCCGGATTGGTTCAAGGGGTGTATCATGTATCAGATATTCCCTGACCGTTTTTTTCGCAGCGGCGATGTTCATGTCGGGGAAGGAAAGTGGCTGCATACCAATTGGAATGAAAAACCGGAATACAGGATGAACAGTCAGGGAAAAGTTTTAAACAATGATTTTTTCGGCGGTAACCTGCGCGGAATTTGTGCTAAACTCGACTATCTTGAAAAATTACATGTATCGGTCCTGTATTTGAATCCGATATTTCAAGCTTATTCCAATCATCGCTATGATACAGGTGATTATAAAAAAATCGATCCGATGTTAGGGACAGAAGAAGATTTTGCATTTCTCGTGAAAGAATGCAAGGCGCGTCATATAAGAATTATGCTTGACGGTGTTTTTAATCATACGGGCGACGACAGTCGCTATTTTAATAAATATGGACGATATGACGACATTGGAGCCTATCAATCGAAAGATTCGAAGTACTATACCTGGTATAATTTTACAGAATATCCTAACAAATACGAATCATGGTGGGGAATCGACAATTTACCTGCGGTAAATGAAAAGTGTCCTTCCTATATTGATTTTATAACAGGTGATTCCGGAGTACTAAAATACTGGCTGAAATATGAATTGGCAGGTTATCGCTTGGATGTTGCGGATGAATTACCGGATGAATTTATTAAAAAAATTCGTTCATCTGTTAAATCGGCCCAACCTGATGCATTGGTTTTAGGGGAAGTATGGGAAGATGCATCCAATAAGATTGCCTACAGCAAAAGACGTCGTTATTTTCAAGGAGAAGAGCTGGATAGCGTCATGAACTATCCTTTGAAAGATGCAATCATAAATTTTGTTACACGTAACGATACTTTACTTTTGCGCCAGACCTTATCAATGTTGCGGGACAATTATCCGAAAATTGTTTTGGATTCATTGATGAATATTTTAGGCACGCATGATACAGTTAGAATCCTAACGGCTTTTGGCGGAATAAAAGCAAAGGACAAGGATGAAATGAATGTATTAAAAATGGATCCTGAAGTCCGAAAAGAAGCTGTTGCTTGTTTAGAAGTCGCTGCGCTATTATTATTTACTTTGCCGGGTAATCCTTGCATTTATTATGGCGACGAGATAGGGATGGAAGGGTATTCTGATCCGTTTTGTCGTTGCCCATTTCAATGGGAAAATATCGATGAAGATTTGCTGTCATATTTTCAAATGCTTACACAAATAAGATCGTCTTATCATGTTTTTAAAGATTGTGAATACACGGAACTTTTTGCCGATACAAATTGTTTGGTTTATGAACGCAGATTGCCAAATGAAGTAATTGTAGTTTGTGTAAACAGAGGATATAATAAATTTGATTTAAATTTTAAAGGAAGTTTATTTAACTTGTTTGATGGCAATCTATTTCTTAATAAATACACAATTCAGCCAAAAAGTTGTTCAATATTAAGCAATAAGTATTTGATTTAACAATTATACGAAGTACTATGTCTGAAATAATTAATTGGATTTAGGTTTACTTTATGAAAAAAATCTTATTTGTGATTTATGTTTTGGGCCTTACTGTAATTTTATCGGCCTGCAATATGTTTTATGTTGTTAAACCGGCACCCAAATCAGTTTATAAAAATTTAATCGAGCAGATATCGGACAACGATACAGAATTTATGAGTAAGATAGCTAATGAAGAAGGTGCTTGCGTCGTTACAATATTATCTACCGGCAGTGTCGTGGTTAAGAATGAGACCTATTTGCTGACGCAGGCATATTCCGGAATTATATTAAACGATGACGGGTACATATTGACAACAGATCAGGCTTATGTTTTGGAAATATCGGAGAATGGCACAACTTATAAAGGGAAGGCAATAGAAACCTATGCTGTTTTAGCGGATGCTTATAATGATCAGACGCATTATAAACTGAATTATATCGATCATGATCAAGACAGTGGTTTAGCTCTTTTTCAATTTTACGATCATTTTTATTATTATACTGATTCTGAAAATAAGCAATCTGAAAAAGGATTTCAATATACGGCAGACTTTGTAAAAGAGGAGCTTACTGTTGGTTCACCTTGTATTTCAGTAGGAAATTCACTGGCAAATATATTAGTCGATAATCCGAAAAATCATTCTTCTTTCAAAGATATCAATTTAACCGCTACGCTGGGTATATTAGCAGATACATGCGTCAATGTTTCGCAGCCGGTTGTTTTTGAGAATAAAACATATTATCCTTCCGTAATTACAACACCGATCAACTCAGAAATGATTGGTGGAGCAGTATTTAATGACCAGGGTAAAGTTATGGGGATAATTTTTCAAAAAGCGACGTATGGTACCTCCGGATCATCCGATTATTTGAAACGTGTATCATTTATTCAAGGTTTTGATTTGATTAATTCTTATATAAATAAGGTTGAAGCAGCACAAGATATCACTATTTTCCCTGTATAATTTTTAATTTATATTTTCCTGTATAATTTTTAATTTATATTTTCAAAAGATGGATTTTCTTATGAAAAAGTTTTTTAATTCATTTAAATTAGTTTTATTGATCAGTTTATTTATAATTTCAGTCGGATGTTCTGCTTATAATGTTAGCTTCAATCCATCAGACAACATTCATAGTGGTGAACAAGATTCGGAAAATGCAATTAATAGCATTGCATCCGTTTCTCAATCACAAACAGAAACAGATTTTTCGAAATTATATCAGGAAACATTTGAATCTATAGCAACAGTTTTGGTATCGAATGGTAATATTGGTACAGGATTCATAGTAAATTCGCAAGAGGGATATATTATGACATCCAGTTCTTTGTTTTCCACGGATTATAATACAGCTGTTGAGATCGTTTTTTCAGACGGCACCAAATGTGATGCTGAATTGCAAAGCATTGATTCTATATATTCTTTCGGCGGATTTGTTTCAGCAAATTCTGATATTGCATTGCTGATAATAGATAAATCAGACGCGATCGTTTTGCCTGAGGCTGTAGCTTTCACAAATGATAATTCATTGACTTACGGAGATGATTGTTATACAATAGCCACTTCGGTGATTGAATCGAATCATTATATAGACGGGCTTCTGGATGCCAACATAATTTCAAATCCCAATAACTCCCATGATTCGAGTTTTTATTATTCAGACGGTGAGTTTTTCTTCGATGAGTCCTTGGATTATTTGATTCAGACCGGATTAACTTCAAACAAAGGTAATCAAGGGGCTCCTGTTTTTAATAAATTTGGTCAAGTTGTCGGGTTAATCAATCAAAGAGTGAATCAAACTGTGATGTATCAAAGTAATGATCCGATTGGTATTACATTTGCAACTCCGTCCACCGTTTTATGTAATTATTTAGAAGGAGAGAGGGTAGATTTTCATTTTATTGAATCGGATTCAGCTGACATAGATAATGTGATTGTTAACGCAGACTCACTCCAAAAATCTACTGATCGTGTAGCAAAAATACTTATGAATTTAGATGCCGAAAACGCTTATGGCAGTAACGATTATTTTGTGGTTTCTGAAAGCGAAAGCAATAAAATTATAATGAATTCAAGCACCAATACACAAAATAGTACGGAAAACGTTCGATATACATCGTCAGAATTGGCTGAATACAGTTTTAATAAATGCCTAAAAATAATAGTTTACTCGGAACAAACAGGCTGGCTTGGCAAAGTAACGCCGATTATTTCGGAAGGCTCAGGATTTTTAATAAATAAAAGCGGATATGTTTTAACAAATTTGCATGTGATCAATAAGCTTGCCGGAAGCAATCAAGAGGCGGGAAAATTGGCGAATTCTACAGTCGACATCGACGGTATTCATGTATATGGATTATTCCAGCAAGGAACTTACAAAGTGTTCGAAAACGGAAAATATGAGCAAAAATTTCTTTTATTTCCAATGGATGTTGTTTCGCAACATAAAAACGGAGATCTTGATCTTGCCGTTTTAAAATTTAAAAATGATTTTTATTATGCTGATACTTCAGGTGAGTCAATGATTGACGGAATATCAGTCATTGCGGGTTTTCCTGAAGCATGTGTATTTGAAACGAGTTTACCGAATAAAGGTGAACGAGTATATGCTGTTGGAAATGCTTTAGGCTATGGAATCTCAATTACGACGGGCATAATTTCAAATGCAAATTTTTCGGCATATTACTATGACTATGGTTATAATATGATCCAAATGGATTGTCCTATAAATTCAGGTAATTCCGGAGGGGGACTGTTTAATTCATTCGGAAGAATTGTAGGAATAAACACATTAGGTCTATCCGGAGAAGCTGTTGTAAGTTTAGGATACGAAAATGTCAGTTTCGCAATTCCGACTCAGGTTGCTGTAAGTTATCTTAAAAAATTAAATATAGAATATAACCAATAAAATAAATTTGGTTAAAAAAACCGTATTTTTAAATGTAAATGCGGTTTTTTTGTCGAAAATAAAAGAATTGATATTTTATATTCTGCCTGAAAGCGTCTGAGCGGCTTTTTTTAAACACTTAAAATTACAACAAATTTTTTAAAATCATTAAAAAATTGATTAAACTGAGAAAAAACAAGTAATTAAAAAAATGAAATAAATATTAATTTAAACGAAACAGTGCATTCAAACAAAGTTTAAATTTTTCATGAAAATCTAAAGACTTATAAAATAAATGATAAGTTAAACGCATATCCAGACTGTTTTAATTTAACAATTATGATGTCGTGTAAATCGACAAAAAATTGTTTAGAAAGAATTTATTTAGCTGAATTTATATAAAAACATATGTTTTGTGTGTTTATTAACTTATCTATGCGTAAAAGTCGTGTTTTACGCATAGATACAAGTACACGTCATGGAACGCTATTGCGTCCCCTACGTTCCACGAATGCCTTTTCCTCTTTCGAAAAAACGTTTTACGCAGAGTTTATTATTAGAAAAATTCGAATGGAAATAATATGCTTATAATCAACGATATAATACCTATTAAACACATAATCGGTAAAAAAAAGATTATGATAAAGAATCCATACCATTTTTCTGTTGCTTTTTCAAGTAAATTGACACTCCAAAGACCAAATTTTTCAAACAAACAGAGTTTTTCCTCGTTTTCTGTTTTATACGTCTTTTTCGTTTTCATGTTCTCTGCCCTCTAAAATCTTTTCAATTCCCTCGATAGCTTCCATGAATGCGTTTACTTCTCGGATGATTATTATGTTGTATGACCATCCGCTTTTTGATTTAAAGTTTACTGCATTTTTCTTCCAGTACTTCTCGATCAGATCGATCGTGTACTTTTTATTCCCGATCATTCGGATCAGTCTTTTTTCTCGTTCCGTCAATTCCATTGTATATGATCTCTGCCTTTTCTCGTTCTTTTGCGCTCCCCTTCCAGATCACGGTCGGATTTATGAAAATTGTGCCTGTTTTGTATTTTATCCATCCTTCATCTCTTAAGTCTTGCTTGTTGTTCTGAATGCTGCGTTCTGTGCATTTGAGTTTTTTGGCAAGCAGTTTGTTTTCGATGTTTAGTGTGCCTTTATTGCTCATGTTTTGAACGATCCAGATCAGTAGTTTTGTTTTAATATCTTTCGGTCTTATGTTCTGGATCCAGATCATCATAAAACCGGTGTTTCTGTTCCTGGCTTTTGCGTGCAGTTCTATTTCACCGTACTCTGTTTTTTCACCGGTTACTTTGTCAACGCTGTAAAATTGCTTTGTTATTGGAAGTTTTGCTATTGTTTCGGCTGTGCTTCTTTTCATTTGAAATCCCCTATAATAGAAAAGAATATATAAGTAATATATATATATATTAACATATATTGGAATGGAAAAATTTTTCCGTTTGAACGGAACTTTTTTTCCGTTTATATGTGCAGAAAATCCCCGTTGTTATGGACGGATTTTAAAAAATTTGTGTCGGCGCCCAAAGGGCGATCGACAGGGAAAAGATATGGATTTATTTTATAAATGCCCTACTGCTTCCGGGAGTTCCGGAAGCCCCCCGGCCCTGCCTTTCGGGGGTCCGGGGGCGACGGTACTCACGGTATAGCGATGAAGTTGAAGATATTGGATACTACTGTAAATATGCCTACTATGATGTCGTATATCAGCATGAATGGTACTACCAGTGCTGAACTTATCATGCCTAAGTATCCTAATATTTGTTCAAATATGTTACCTTGATCAATGTAAGCTCCTAATGGAATGAACGTGTTGTTTATGAATGTGTTTAACCGTTTCCAAAAGAAGTTTGAATCCCCTAGACTATTTAAGAATTGGACAAAATCACTTAGTACGTTTTCTACCTTGTAATCAGGATCTGTTTGTGTTTGCAGCAGATATTTTACTGTAACGAATAATAGTAAGATTGGAAGTACATATTTGATTAGTCCTTTTATGATATCGCTCATGTTTACCTCCTGAATTTGGAAGGTGCAGGAAATCCTTTTAGAAGGTGTCCTGCGTTTAGTTCCGCGCGAATCGCGGAGAGTTCATCTCTCAGAAACGTCTGTGATGAAGCGCGGAACGTTGTACAGCCCTTATGTAAATTTCTTCAATAGAATTACTACAAGTGCCGTAGTTAAAAGTGCGAATATTACTGTGGATACGTTTACTCCCATAATCTCGAAGTTAAACATTTCCTGGATCATGTTTGCCGGTGCTTCTCCTATGCTTGCTATGTAGCCAAAAAAGTTTCCTATGTCTTTACTTGCCTTGTCATACCCTTCAGAATATCCTGTATTGTATCCGTTTTGATATCCTTCTGATTTTCCTTCTGTCTTTCCGTTTGTATATCCATCTATGTATCCTGTGTTTTTCCCTTCATTGTATCCGTTTACATATCCATCGTTATAAACTGATCCTGTGGGATTATATATATTACCGCAGTAATCAATGCTTTGATAGCTGATTATTATTTTGTTTATACTTTTTGTTGGCGTTATTGTTTCATTATTATATTGTGTATATAGGTTATATCCGAAATCGTTTCTTTCATTTCCTATTTTTACATTGTATGCATTGTTGTCTATATCGTAAACTACCATGCTTTGAAATCCGTATGCTATGTTTACAAAAAATCCTGAATTTGACCATTGAAAAGGGATCGTTGACAATGTAATTGTAAAATTTAATTCGTCAATACTGTTTTCTGTGCAATATTCATCAAATTCTTTTGCTATTGATTGAAAAGATATACCATTGTTTATAAAATTTATTGTTGGATTATTTGGTTGCCAGTTATTATAATTTAATTTTGCCGATATAATTGTTGCTCCTGCAAAAACTCCATATTTTGATTCTGCTATTGCATTGTTATAAATATTATTTAAGTTTTTAATTGTATTTGCTGTTTCGTTATTTATGTATCCGTTTACAAGATCGGAATAATAGCATTTTGATAAAAATATATTTGTTATTGATTCATCATTAGGTGTATCTATATTAATTGTAAATCTTGTTGTTGATTCCTCTACGGTCATGCTTCCGGTATAAAGATATAATCCTTCTTTTTTTATGTCATCAGCTTTTACTATACCGTTATTATTAAGTGTTACTGCTCCGTTAATATTTGGGTTTGTTGAAAAGAATTCGTAATAGAAAACTCCTGTATTTACAGCTTTAGGCATATCAATATTAAATGATGTACTCTGTCCCGGTTGTATTGTAAAGTATTCATTTTTTTCTATCATGTATAGTCTAAAATTATTGTCTATATCTGGTAAGTTTTCTGTTGTATCTGCACTTGCTCCGATGATTGGCAGCGCAATAATGCAGACAGTTAGGATCATGCCCAATGTCGCGGCAAAAAATCTCTTTTTCATCAGTCTATCAGCCTCCCGATAAATCTTTCTGCAATGTCGATCAGGAACATGATCAGAGCGATCATAACGCGGATCACGTTTACATAGACGAAGTATGCTGCATATGCCGCCAGTACGTTCAGAATCGTTGAATCCCAATTAAACAGTGCATAGATTTGTTTGATCGTACTTGTAACAATGTCTGAGCCTGTCCCAAATAGCCCTAAAAAGCCCGTAAACCATGCCTCGAGTGTTTGTTCGCCCGGCGTGGTTCGTGCCGCTATACCGTAAATAAAGAGCCCAAACAGCGGCAGAAGATATATGATAAACCAAAACCAACAATTAAGTGTTCTTTTTATTCTCATTTTTTGTCCCTCAGATCTATAATGTAAGGTGTCTTTTGATCTTCTTTGTCTGGATAGCATTCCGTTTCTGTTGCAACCGGTAGATTATCTGTAAAGCAGCTGTATGTGTAGCAGTCGTATTTCTTATATACAACTTTTGGCGATATGATCCAGCGCAGTCCTTGCGATGGATCTCCGTACTTGAATGCCGGCATTTCCCCTTCTTCGGTGTAGAACAGTTCGCCGACCAAGGATACATATACAAACGGGATCCATTTGATTGAGTGGTGAATAAAGATGTAGTTATTCATGCAGCGTTTGATTGCATAGTGATTGTCGCGCATGACTTGCGTGTTATAGTAAAGGCTGCCGCCGTGCGTTTCATGCCCGAAAAGTTTGTTGAACATTTTCAGCCGCTCATTTATGTTTTTGTCTTTCCAGTCCATGCTGTCGGCGATTAGACTGCTTTCATCTACGAATGCCACGGATTTATATGCAAGTCTTTTTTCTCGGAGAAATATTTCACGTGTCATCGGCACGTATTCCCATCCGAGCCGGATATTCGAATAAAACAATGGCTTTTCCGGGATCTTTTTCCGGAAGATTTTGCAAAGTATCTTTTTGATCTTCCATTTTCGCAGATTTGACTTGTATTTTCTTCGTGCCAGAGTAAGTGTTACTATTGATTTACCGGTTTTTACGGCGCCGGTAACGCAGCTGACGTCCCCTAGTCTGATCTGTTTCCGTTTGGCTGCGATCACGATCAGGATGATTGCCGCAGCGATTAATATAATCCATATCATAATAAAAAAAATGGCAGGGACTAAAAAATTTTAATCCCTGCTGTTGGTTCGTTATTTCCCGAAGGATGTAAGCCAGTTGACAACAAAGTAGCAAAGCGAGAGTGCCAGCGATATTCCGGCGAAACACACGACCAGGGTACCGAATGTGCTAAGCCCTTCTATTGCGCCGCCTTCGGCTGCCACCTTCAAGAAGATCGATTCTACGAATTCTCCGAGGCCGCCTCCCATTGCGGTTGCTGTCTGAGTAAAGCCGCCGAGCAAGATTTCCAAGATTGCCTGCAATACTTCCATGCTTTATTCCTCCTGTTTAGTTTTATTTTCTGCGTTCCCCTCCGCTTTCAATCTTTTACGTTCTTTATCTTTGATTTGTTTAATGCCTACCTTCCTGCCCACAAAGAATCCGACAACCGCCATTGCAACGACGGCAATTACTTCGATTGCGCTTATCATGTGTCCCCCTTATCAGAACGGTATTTCGTTCATTCCTTCGAGTTCGCACACGAATCTTGTGTTGATGTCTGATGTCTGGATGTTGACTTTGACGAGATCGCCCGGTTTGATTGCGCCTTTTTCGATTTCCTCGATTTCGTTGCCTTTTTCTCGTTTGTCCATGTACTGCCGTCCGAAGCTCTCACCCAGAGTGCCGTCTTTGTCCCATTCGTTCACGAGAAACGTGTATTGTGTGCCTTTGAATGCAGGTATTTTTCTGCCTTCGTACTCTCGCTCTTTCTGATCTATCGGCTTTTTACCGATGTACATTGCCTGAAACTTCATTTTTACCTCCTTTTTTCCCCTAAAACCCTTGCGGGCCCGAGCGCATAGGGGAATGCGCCCGGTTTATGTATCATCGCCCTTCGGTATGCCGCTTTTCCCTGTCGTCGTCCCGATCAGCGTTGGTACCTGATTTATCTTCCATGACTTTTCTTGCCAGAGTTGCTTTGATGATATAAGGCGGAAAACATTTTAACACTTCAATTATTGTATTGATTTCTTTTTTTTCTTCTTCTGTTCTGTTTTCGTGCCTGTATATCTGGATCCATTCTTCTGTTGTTATGTTTTTTACTTCTTCATCCGACATTTTAATGATTTCTTCAAATGTTGGAATTTTATCTCTTATTTCTTCCAAAGGTGTTGTATCTTCATCGTAAATGTCATCGTATGTCATATTGTTCCCCTCCATGATTGATATTTGAGGGCGGATTTTCGGCAGCCGCCCCCGTCTGCCTTTAAGATTAGCCACTTTCGGCTTTCTTCCTGGTTTGGGGATTTTTTAAGATGTTCCCCTGCATCTTGTCCTAGATTAACCTCGTTTAAGGTATTGTGTCAATACCCGGTTCGGTTACAACCGCACTCGCCTGTTGGAGTTCCGGACCCCTTGCGCGCTACTCCGCAAAATATGAGGAAACTCATATTTACTTATATTATATATGAGTATTCTCATTTTGTCAATGAGTTTACTCATTTTTTTGTATAATTTTTTTATGTTTGGAATTAGATTAAAAGAGTTACGTTTAGAAAAATGTTTAACTCAAAAACAATTAGCTGTTATATTACATTGTGATCAGTCTATGATTACTCGCTGGGAACGTGAAGAATGTGAGCCTACTGAAAGTGTTATACGTCTTGCAGCTCAATATTTTGGTGTTTCTGCGGATTTTTTAATTGGTCTAATTGATTATTAGGAGGTTTTTATGAAGTGTTCTTCTTGTCAATCGTCAGATTTATATTTTTATTGTGAATTTAGTTTACTTTGGTTTTTCTTTTTTGTTTTTTCACTTCCTGTTATTTTGTTAATATCTTTCTTTTTTTATTTACTTACAGATAATTTTGTTGTTTTTTATGTTTCTATATTAATTTTGTTTTATCTTTCCGTTCTTTCTACGGTATTTTTGTTTTTTATTAGTAGAAAAAATCCTAAGTTAAAAGTTATTTGTAAATCTTGTGGTGAATCTTGGTATATTAAATAGGTTTTAAAGAGTATTAAAGCTGGCAGCCAAATCACCTTTTATTAGCAAAAAGCGTGTTCGAGGAGAGTACGCTTTATTTTTCATGCCCTTTCGAACCGCGCAATACGGGGTATGGGGCGGATGAGCCCCATATCAGCGCGCCCCTGCGCCCAAGCACATCTATTCGGAAGCGTCGTGTTTTACGCATAGATAAGAGTGTCCTCAAACAGGCTTAAAACCTGGATTCCCCTATATCTCTGCGCAAAATAAAAATTTAACGTTTTCTTCTTGAAGCCGCTTTACCGTACACTCCTTATAAATGATGTGTAAATTATAGTAATTTTAGCCGTTTTCAGGATCCCCACGCATATTCGTTTTGCAAATTGAATTGATGCAGCGACGAAGCCGTCTTTATTAGTAAAATTGCTTTTACAGCCATCTTTGCGCTTTAGTACTTTGACATTTTTCTTGCGGCTAATTTTGATTGCTTTATACAAGTCAAGCTTAAAGCCTTTGTTTGCTACCCTAAAAATTTACTAATATCATTGCCTCCTATTTCTAACGATCAATAATTGCTTTACCTTTACGCACATAAGCGAAATCCATTTTTTGTTTCTTATTCATATTTAAAGACAAATTGCTTAGGATTATTCGTCAGAATTTATGGTTTTCTTTTATCCTATATATAATAATAAAAAAGTTTTTTAATTAGCCCCTCCTCTTTATTCTGTATAGCATTTGCATCTTCCTCAGCGATTTTATTTTTAACATCCTTGCGTTTTTTTATGCTTTGCGGTATAATATTGTCATGAAAGAAAAAAATTATTACCAAGAAAGAAATCTCAAAAATCTTGAAAAAATTGAATACTTGAAAGAAGAGTTGCCTTCTTTTATGGAAGATTATTTTATAGGTATTGAAAATCAGACGAGTACTTTGACTCGATTAAATTATGCTTATGATTTAAGGATTTTTTTCTATTATTTAATTCATCATTGCTTTCAAAAAAAAACTGTCAGAGATCTGACTTTGCAAGATTTGGAGACCGTTAAAAGTACAGACATTGAACGTTTTTTAAGTTATCTAAGTAAATATGAGTTTAACGGAAATGTCGAAAGTTGTAACGAACGAGCCAAAGCGCGGAAGCTATCGTCCGTACGCGCTATGTTTAAATACTTTTTCCGAACCGAAAAGATATCTGTAGATAATGCTGCAAAAGTAGCTATGCCGAAATTACACGACAAAGAAATTATTCGATTAGAGGTGAATGAAGTAGCCGATCTGTTAAATTGTGCCGAATCTGGTACAGGAATGACTCCTCAGCAGAGAGCATATCATGAAAATACAAAAATACGTGATATTGCGATTCTGACCTTGTTTTTGGGTACAGGGATCCGTATCAGCGAGCTGGTCGGCCTTAATAATGAAGATATAGACTTTACAGCAAATAGTTTTGTTGTTACCAGAAAAGGCGGAAATAAAACGATTCTCTATTTTTCGGAAGAAGTTGCAGACGCTCTTGCACAATATATGGCTTTTAAGGAAGATAACAAAAATATTCCTGCCGGTGAAAATGCCCTCTTTTTATCTCTGCAAATGAAGCGGATCAGCGTACGAGCGGTTGAAAATCTGGTAAAAAAATATAGTTCCATTGTTACTCCTCTGAAAAAGATATCGCCACATAAACTGCGCAGTACATACGGTACACAGCTATACCGCGAAACGAAGGATATTTACGTTGTAGCTGATGTACTTGGCCATAAAGACGTCAATACCACTAAAAAGCATTATGCAGCAATCAGTGAAGATGTTCGGCGCAGTGTAGCCGATAAAGTTCAATTGCGCGAGAATCCAAATAATAAGTAATTACTTTACGCATAGTACATAATATAATAATGAAAAACATGAATTTGGCAGACGAATCAGAGAAAATTTATATCATCCAACCAATTATTGAAGAAAATTATAAAAGTTTACAAAAAGAGGCTGTATCTTTAATTGAGAGTTCAGGTGCACTATATGCGGGGACGATTTATCAAAAAATCCGAGAGGTAAATCCTGCAACATATATTGGCTATGGCAAACTTACTGAGCTACGCGAACGCTTGCAGGGTTTGGACGTAACTATATTGTTTAACGGTGAATTATCCCCTTCTCAGACTTTGAACATATCTGCTGCTTTGGACGGGAAAAAGGTTATTGACAGAACAACTTTAATTCTGGCAATCTTTGCAAGAAACGCCAAAACAAACGAAGGAAAAATTCAGGTTGAACTCGCACAACTCAAATATATCTATCCAAGGTTAAAAGGAAAAGGTGAAGGACTTTCGCGTTTGGGAGGAGGAATAGGTACGCGTGGCCCCGGTGAAACCAAACTGGAAACGGATCGTCGAAAAATTCGAGTCAGAATATCCTATTTGGAAGACAAACTAAGTCAAATAGAATCCACAAGAAAGCTAATATCCTATCGTCGCAAAAGAGATTCAGTGAAAACAATCTCATTGATCGGTTATACCAACACAGGTAAATCCACTTTGCTGAACTTATTGACAGAAGCTAATGTTTATGCTGAAAATAAGCTGTTTGCAACATTGGATCCGACTTCAAGAAAATTTGTAATTGACGGAACTTCCTTTCTATTAACGGATACCGTTGGATTCCTCAGAGATTTACCGCATAATTTGATCTCAGCGTTTCATTCTACACTTGAAAGCGCTTTAAATTGTGATTTGGCGTTGATTGTTTGCGACGCAACAGATGATTACGAGATGCAGCTTTCTACTACCTTAAAAACGATTGAACAATTAAACAAGAATATTCCCTATCTTGTTGTTATGAATAAAAGTGAGGCGCTGCAAAACTATGATGGTTATCCGGCAAACAGTATTTTCATTTCAGCTAAATTAAATTTAGGGATCGAAAACCTGAAAAATGAAATTCTTCATTTTTTTCAAGACCAATATACGGATGCTATCTTGACTATACCATATTCAGAGTATCCCACTTATAATCAGTTAAAAAAATATTCAGACGAAAAATCTGTAACGTATATGAATGATTGTGTCAAGATCTCTGCCCGAATTAGTAATAATTATTTGTCAAAATTTATCCGATACATGAAATAAATAACGATTTATGTTTCATAAAATACTTTATAAATCTAAAAAAAGCCCATTTTCCAAAGTAATGGAGAATGGGCTTTTGATTTATTCGATTTTAATTATTTCATCCTCCGAGAGATCCTGCAGAAAATCCGGTAAATCCATGTCATGGTTTGCTTCTTTTTTAGATGCATCGGATGTTGTTTGCTCGGATTCAGGTACGGTCTGACTTGTTTTCCCTTCTGTATCTGCATCGTGATCAACATAAACATTGTTGGCATAGAGATATGAATCAGGCTCATCACTATGAAGTTTAGCAATGCTTTCCATCAGAGTGTCGTAATCAGGCAAGTCCTCAATGCTGTTCAAACGAAAACGCTTTAAAAAATTATCTGTCGTAGCGTATAAAATCGGTCTGCCGACTGCGTCCTTACGGCCTACGGGTTCGATCATCTTTAATTCTAACAGTGTATGTATCGCGTAATCACAATTTAATCCGCGCAATGCTTCCAATTCCCCTTTCGTGATAGGTTGCTTATAAGCTATAATGGCGGAACATTCAAGAATCGTACGGGTAAATTCACGCTCTTTGATTGGATTCAAGACAGATGACACATAATCTTTATATTCAGGGTTACTGGAAAGTTGTAATTTCTTATTGAAAGTCAATAAGCGTAAGCCGCCTTTTTCGGAATAACGTTCTTGCAGGACTTTGGCAGCATCCTTTATATCTTTATCGCTGACCCCTAGTTTTTCAGCTATTATATCGATCGGAACCGGATTGCCTGAAACAAACAGTATGCTTTCCAGTATATTACTCAAGTTCTCCAAAATCTCCAAAATTCTCCTCCTCGGTTCGATCCGGATTATACTTGATAATAATCTTATCGAACGTACCATTTTGTTCCACTTTTATAAATTGATGTTTTAACAATTCCAAAAGCGCCTGAAAAGTAGTAATGATCTCACTGCGTCCGGAATGAGACGAAAACAACTCGTCGAAAGCAACTTCTCCTCGTTCATTGACCGTTTCACATATGTAGGCAGCGCGATCTGGGATAGTATATACATCTTTCGGGATTTCACGTTGCACTCCTTCATCGCGCAACCGCGCTTCTTGCCGTAACATGAGATCCGTAAACGCTTTCAGCAACCCTTCCAAATTAAAATCTTTGTAAACGATTTTGGCTTCCCCTACATTTTTGTCGGGTTCCTTATAATAATAACCGATCGTTTCCAGTTCCTTTAATTTTGCGCTTTCTTCCTTAAGCATTTTATACTCTTCCAACGCTCGGATCAGAACTGATTCCGCATCTTCTTCATCTGTTTCCGGTTCAACAATGGCAGGAACAAGACTTTTCGCTTTGATCTCCAGGATTGTCGATGCAATACTTAAGTATTCGCTTGCTTTGTCTATATCAATGTACGGCAAACCTTTCATATAATCCAAAAACTGTTCGGTAACTTTTGATACAAATACATCCTTGATTTCAATCTGTTCTTGTTTTATCAAAAACAGCAAAAGATCCAACGGCCCCTCGAAATTGTCCAGTACCGTTGTATAATCGACTACGGATTCAAAATTTTCAGCAGGATCTTTAGCCATTAAAAATAAGCCCCCACAATAATGTTATCGGTTTGGAAACAACCAATGTAACAAAATCAAGAATATAACCGAGCACGTCAATGTAACCGAAAATTTTTGCCGCCAACGCAAAAATCTGATAATTGCTTAAAACCTCGACTAAAAAATGTATTGCTATTAAGACAAGGAGAATAATGTAGCCGTATTGCTCGAAAAAACGATATACTTTACCGCGTTTGCGGTTAACCGCTTCGACAACTCTCCACCCGTCCAAGGGCGGCAAAGGAATTAAATTAAAAACACTGAAAGCAAGAGAATAGCTATAAAGAAACAAAAATAAATAATATAGAAAGGTATCCAATGCTATAAACGGAGTCTGGACATAAGATATTACGATCAATAACAAAGGGTAAAAGATAAACGCCGACAAATAATTTGTTACCACCCCTGCAATCGCAGTAAACGCTAATCCGCGCTTATAATGTCTGAAATTATTCGGGTTTATGGGTACCGGTTTTGCCCAACCAAATCCGGCAAACGCAAACAATACTAAGCCCAGAATGTCGAAATGGCGCATTGGATTAAGGCTGAGCCTGCCGGAAAATTTCGGAGTCGGGTCGCCGCATTTATAAGCTATAAAAGCATGAGCAAACTCGTGCATTGTCAGGACTACTGCTACCGCAAGCAGACTCGCTATTAGGCGTAAAAAATCAAAAATAAGTTGATTCATGTTAAAATTATACTATAATTGTCCTAAAAAATCAAGATAAACAGGCGCTATCACGTATAGAATTTACAAAATGATGACAGTAAAAAAGGCGAAAAAAGACAAAATATTGTCTTTTTTCGCCAGATAAAATTTGTTATTTTAATCTTTCGGGAATAACGTCATTTCTGATCAGATCCTCATATGTCTGAGGTTTTACAATATATTCCGCATGTCCGTCTTTTACAAGAACCATGGGCGGAATCAGATTCCTGTTATAATTGCTTGCCATGGAATAGTTATACGCCCCCGTCGACAAAACAGCAAGGATATCTCCGCTGTGAGCTTCCGGCAGACTGACGTTGGCGCACACAATATCACCGCTTTCACAGCATTTGCCAGCAATGCTGACAGTTTCCACAGCTTTTTCCTCTGCTCTGTTGGCAAGCAAGGCCGTATATTTTGCCTGATAAAGCGCATAACGTGGATTATCAAACATACCTCCGTCAACGGCAACGTATTTTTTTATTCCGGGGATATCTTTGATCGTTCCGACTGTATACAACGTGATTCCTGCTTCTCCGACAATAGAGCGACCCGGCTCTATAACAAGGTACGGACGTTTGAGACCATATTGATCAGCTTTATTTTTAAGCTCGGCAATGACAGCCTTTAAATATCCGGCATAATCGTTTTCCGAATATTTTGGATCTTCATCTGTATACCAAATTCCGTATCCTCCTCCCAGATTCAATACTGAGGTCTCATAGTTCAGTATTTTTTTGACTTCCGCCATAAAAGCCGTCATTTTATCGACCGCTAAAACAAAGGACTGTTTTTCAAAAATTTGCGACCCGATATGACAATGATACCCCATTAATTTAAGGTTTTTCTTTGTCAAAGCGTATTCAGTAATTTTTAATGCAGATCCGTCCGCAACAGAAAATCCGAATTTGCTGTCAGTTTTGGCCGTCTGAATGAAACGATGGGTATGCGCCTCCACGCCCGGATTGATCCGAATTAAAATATTTTGTGTTTTATTTCTCTGCGCACAAAGCTCGTCCAACAGATCTATTTCAGAATATGCATCCACCACAATTGTGCCGACGCCGCAGTCCAAGGCAATTTCAAGTTCATGCGGAAGTTTATTGTTTCCATGCATATAGATTTTTTCAGCAGGAAATCCAGCCCGGATTGCCGTAAATAATTCGCCCCCGGATACGACGTCTACGCCTATATTCTCCGAATCCGCTATTTTATAGACAGCCAGACAAGAAAGCGCTTTCGATGCGTACAAGACAAGTCCGTTACCGTCGTAATCGCTTTGAATTGTGTCCCGATACACGGCGCACATATCACGCATATATTGTTCATCCAAAACATACAAAGGCGTGCCGAAACTCTTAGCAAGCTCCACAGTATCTGCTCCACCTATTTCAAGATGTCCTTTTTCATTGATCTTAAGCGTAGCTCTTGTATTCATAAAATTTCTCCTCTTTCAAAAAATATTTTAACAAAAAACAGAGAAAATTGCAAGAGTTTAAAGCTAATTCCTAAAATCACAGATAAAATAACAGCAGGGCTTACCGAATTCAGATAAGCCCTGCCTAAACTTTTAAATTTCTAATTTATTTGCCCTACAATTTATTCATCATCATCCGGATATCCGTCCGGATTTTTCATTTGGAAATTCAATGCATCTCTGCACATATCGTCCAATGTTTTTTTCGTCCGGAATCCGATCAGTTTCTCTGCCAGAGAAGGATCTGCATAACATTCGGCAATATCTCCGGCACGCCGCGGTGAAAATTCATACGGGATCTCCTTTCCGAGTGCTTTGGAAAATGCCTTGATGATCTGAAGAACACTGTATCCGGTCCCCGTACCGAGATTCACCGTATACAGACCGCTGTTTTCAAATAATTTTTTTAACGCACAAACATGCCCCTCGGCCAGGTCGACGACATGAATGTAATCGCGAACGCCGGTTCCGTCAGGGGTCGGATAATCATTACCGAACACGTGCACTTTTGCAAGTTTGCCGACAGCTACTTTTGTAATATACGGACACAAGTTGTTCGGTATTCCGTTCGGATCTTCACCGATCAAACCGGACTCATGTGCTCCGATCGGATTGAAATAACGCAAAATGGCTATATTGAAAGAATTATCGGCTTTGTAGACATCCCGCAAAATTTCTTCAATGAACAGCTTGGTACGCCCGTAAGGATTCGTGGCAGACAACGGAAAATCTTCGCGGATTGGTACGCTGGCAGGCTTTCCGTAAACGGTTGCAGAGGAAGAAAACACCAGATTTTTACAGTTATGCCGCCTCATTGCTTCCAAAAGAACCAGCATTCCTGTTATGTTGTTGTGATAATATTCCAAAGGTTTTTCACAGCTTTCTCCGACCGCCTTCAGCCCTGCAAAATTAATGACGGCATCGATCTTGTTTTCTGTAAAAATTTTGTCTAGGGCCGCTGCGTCCAGGATATCATTTACATAAAAACGGATCGATCTGCCTACGATTTTTTCGACACGTCGGACCGCTTCACGTTTGCTGTTGGAAAGGTTATCGATGATAACAACTTCGTATCCGGCCTTGATCAGTTCAATGCACGTGTGGCTGCCGATATAACCAGCGCCGCCCGTTACAAGAATTGTTTTCATATTTATACCTCACTTAAATTTAATTGATGCGTAAACGAGAGAAACCCTTTCTCTCCTTCTTTTGTCTGTTTGAATACTGCCGTATTATCCAGAATCGCAGCACAGGTTTTGCCGACAAAATCTTCTACACGTTTATGAGCTGCCTCCTTCGTAGCACTCATTCCTTCAGCCATAAGTTTTGCTATCATAAATCTGTGTATGTACAAATCATTTTCTGTTTCAGATAATTTCTCCGCATCGTAAACGGTCTTTCCGCAAAGGATATCTTCAATAGCATCCAATTGGCGTTTCAAACGACCGGGCAAAATAAACAGGCCCATTGCTTCGATCAACCCGATCCCCTCACTCTTAATATTTTGATGCTCAGGGTGAACGTGAAAAATTCCGTCAGGATATTGCGCATTTGTCCGATTGTTTCGCAATAATATAGTAAATATGTATTTTTTCCCTTTTTTGAGGCAAATCGGGGAACTGGCATTATGCGGAATTCCGTCGGTTTCTGCCAAAATTTCGCATTCCGGACAGGAAAACTTTTTCCATGATTCAATTACTTTTGCGGCAAATTCAGCAACGGCTTTGCGGTCTTCCCCTTCTATACGAATTCCGCTGTTATACCAATCCAAAATCCCGATATTCAATTGCGGATATTCGTCGGAATGCAGCTGTTTTCTGATTCCGGCATGGTGCATAGGCATCAGGTGCTTGCCGCCCTGGAAATGTTCATGGTTGAGAATGGATCCGCCCACGATCGGCAACGCAGCGTTACTACCGATGGAATAGTTCGGTAAAATGTCAACGAAATCCAGCAACTTTGCGACGGTAGAAGCGTCGCTGCGCATGGGAGTATGATTTTCAGAAATGGCAATGCAATGCTCTTCGTAATAAGCATAGGGCGAATATTGCATAAACCATTTTTCACCGCCCAATGTCATTTTTACGGTACGGATATTTTGCCGGGGAGGATGATTTCCAGCCCCTTCAAAGCCTTCGTTTTCTTTGCATAATGCGCACATCGGATATTTTTTAGATTGTGGCTGCGTCAATAGTTTGGCTATATCTTTATTGTTTTTTTCAGGTTTGGAGAGATTAACGGTAATTTCCAGCATATTTTTTCCGTCCGGATATTCCCATTTTAGGTTTCTGGAAATTGCGGTTTTTTGAATATAGCCGTTTTTTACTGAAAGATCATAAAGATAATCACAGGCCGCTTGCCCGCCGAATTCTTCTTTCAAGCTGTAAAATTCTTCGTTGATCTTGGAAGGAAGCGGTGAAAGCATTCCCCAAATTTTCGCGCAATACCTTTCAGGTTCTTCTGTCAGATGGTGTTCACTTGCGTATTCCGCGATTTCATTATTCAACAGATCCGGCACATCCATTTGCCCGATATCAGATTCATTCACATCCCCTTCATAAGCAGAACTCAGTTTGAATTCAGCCAGTAAAACGTTCCGCATATAAATAACATCGCGTTCATCGAGGTGTAAATTTTTTTTTGCATAGATAAGCAAACGTTCAACCAACAATTCTCCGTTCATTCTTTCTCCTTCCTTTTTCGGCAATCCGCTTTTTATTTATAATTATAAGTATATTCTTAAAACTCGTCAAGTTTCCTTATTACAGAAAAGCGGATGAGTTGTTACACAATAAGCTTTACTCAATCGTTTCTTTTATCCAAAAGAACGTAATACATCCTTTACCGTGATCGGGCACACGCAATTCGTCGCGCACGCCGGGACCGCAGGAAGCCGTGCCAAGACCTCCCATATACAGATCAGCACATAAATAACTTTTTTCGGAAACAGGCAATTCATCATCATGCCGACATTCCGACAGGACTTTGGAATTGTACGGCAAAGCAGAAAAAGACCGTATCCCTTCCACTCGGACAGCAAGAGCTCCGTCGCTCAGTTGAGCAAAATCCGCGCCGCAATGGCTTCCGCACTCCTGAGGTTTGATATAATGGATATATTCATCTTTGATATCCGAATCGTATATCCCTTTTGCCGTATATTCGTAAAGATCGCTATAACTTTCCCCCGGTCCGTAAGCGCAATAATGCAATTTGCAAAAACTCTTCGGCAAAGCCATTTCAAATCCCAAGCGCGGAAGCGAAGGAAAATATTCTTTCCTTGTCAGGTAACTTATATCAATATTAACTCCGGATTCGGCAAAATTATAGCATAAATTTAAATCCATCCAAGGACGTAAACTGTTATAATAACCTGCTTTGATTTGTACAGAAACGCTTGAACCTTTGATTGTATATCCGACAAGATCAAATTTTGCCTTATTCAGACAAGCGTTTTCCCATGCCGGCCGATCTAATATATCGTTGTCTGTCGGTGCTCTCCAGACATTCGGAGAAATGGCTCCCAAACTCTTCCCGTATGCGGAAACAGAGCAAATAATTCCGCTTGTTTTATCAATTTTATATTGGCTTTGCCCTGCCGTGATTTGGATATACCTCCCCTCGTCCTCTATAAGAGTGTGTTCGTGCGGCAAAATACTGCGCGTAAATTTTTTCGTATAAAAGCTTTCCCAGGCTATCGGCTCGCTGTCGTTTTCGGTAAAGAGCTGGATACGCAGATCTTCTGCAGGTTTTATTAAAAATTTTTCTTTTTGTCTGGGGCGAATGTCAATATCCAAGGTCTGCGTTTCATTCTTGTCCGCATAAAATATTTTCAGACGACCCTGCAGCGGAATAAAGTAATACTTATTAAATACAGTCAGAGTATTTCCGCTTCTTGTAAATACCGCAGGCTGGTATGCTTTTTTCATCTGCCAGGTTCCCGGTTTCGGTGAACAATCCGGGAATACGATTCCGTCAATACAGAAATTACCGTCGTTGACGTCTTCACCGAAATCCCCGCCGTACCTGTATCCGCTGTTTTTGTAGCGGATGCCGTGATCAAACCATTCCCAGATAAAGCCTCCCATAAACCTGTTATTGGATTCGATCGTCTTCCAATAGTTCATCAGTCCGCCCGGGCCGTTTCCCATCGCATGCGCATACTCACACAGCACGAGCGGCCTTGTTTCTCGCGGATCGTTTAAATAATCATTTTCCATCCACGATATTTCAGGATACATCCTGCTTGCCATATCGACAGGTGCTGTATAATATTCATTATTCATGTAATGCATGCGGTCCATGCACCAGATTCCCTCATAATGAATCGGTCTGTCGTCAAGTTTACGTACCGTTTCAATAGCCGCAAGAAAATTTTTACCCCATCCCGCTTCATTTCCCATAGACCAGATGATGATGCAAGGATGATTCTTGTTCCATTCGACATTGCTTCTTTCCCGTTCGCACAACTGATCGCAGAAAATCGGATTTTCAGGTATCTGAGCAAATTTCTGGAAGTAATTTCCCTCTCCGCCGCATTCACAAGAGCCATGACTTTCAACATCGCTTTCACTCATGACATACATTCCCAACTCATCGCAAATTTTATAAAAAAGCGGCGATGAAGGATAATGAGAAGTACGAATTGCATTGACGTTGAACCGCTTCATTTGACGTATATTCATCAGCATATCTTCTTCCGTAACAGCTGCTCCGCGGTCAGGATGAAAATCGTGCCGATTGACGCCTCGAAGCTTGATCGGCTTGCCGTTGAAAAGAAAAATTCCGTTTTTGATCTCAACCGTCCGAATACCGACTTTTTCAAAAATGATCTCTTCGCGGCAAACGATTTCAAGGTCATACAGATACGGAGATTCTGCGCTCCATAGCAAAGGTTCCTCTACGGTGAACGTAGCGGATCTGCCTCCTTCTACCGGAAGTTCTTTTCCTTCAAAACGTACTAAAGCCGCAATTTTACCGAGATTTTCAAATTTTACTGTTGCTGTATTGTTCTGAAGCGCAGTGGTGATTTTATAATCGGTGATATGATATTGCGGCCGAAACAGAAGATAGACATCTCTGAATATACCGGTATAACGCCACTTATCCTGATCTTCCAGATAGCTTCCGAAACACCATTTCAAAACGAGAACGTCCAATCGGTTTTCACCGAGATGCACATAGTCGGTTATATCAAACTCACCGGAACGGTGTGTTATTTGAGAAAAACCTACAAACCTGCCGTTGACATATAAGTAAAAGCAAGAATCTACGCCCTCAAAAACAATGTAGGTGCGATCTCCTACAGATATCGGATCATCTGCCGTAAATGTTTTCGTATAGTGGTAAGCCGGATTGATTGACGGTACACGCGGCGGATCAAACATAAACGGATATCTGGTATTCGTATATTGGAAGTGATCCAATCCGGCATATTGAACACAGGAAGGAACTGAAATTTCCGAATCCGGATCGTTCTCCCAAAAATGATCCGCTTCCAATACGCTTTCATATTCATGAATTTTCCAAATGCCGTTCAGCGACATAAAACGGTGGCTGTCTTCCCTTCTTGTACTGGGTTTCTGTCCTCTTGCAAACGGCACATAGTAAGCGCGCGGCGCTTCTAAACCGATCGATTCTCCGTGTTCGTAGTACTTCTCCAACATACATAAGCCTCCCCTGTTTACTTTCTATCAGCAAGTAATATTTTAACATGGAACTATCCATTTTGCAAGTGCTTAGCGAAACGTTCATCAAAGTTTATATTATACGCATAATGAATGATGCAAGGACTATCAGCTGTGCAGAAATTTAAACTGAACATTTATGCTTAAACTTAATTTCCGCTGATTTTGTATAATTCAGCATGGTCTTAAGATATAAAAAAGATCCCTTTGCAATACGCAAAAGGATCAAAATTATCAATCGGCTGTTTTTATGGATTGTTTATAATCCGAACAGGTTTTCATTAATTCGGCAGCAAGTGAAACTGCCGCACTGCTCGCAGTATCTCCACCAATCAGCCTGACAATTTCATTCAGGCGGCCTTTTTCGCTAAGCGGTGAAATATCTGTTACAGTTTTGCCGTCCGATGTTTCATGCTTGGAAATTAAATAGTTTTCGTCCGCCATGGCAGCGATCTGCGGCAAATGCGACACAGCAAGGATCTGCGTATGCTTGGCTATATCAGCAAACTTCTCGGCAACGACACGAGCCGTATTCCCGCTGATCCCCGTATCGATTTCGTCGAAAATATAAGTAGAAATCTGATTCACATCGGACATGTTTGTCTTTATAGCCAGCATGAGTCGGCTCATTTCTCCGCCGCTGATGACCTTGTTCATGGGTTTGAGTGGTTCGCCTGCATTCGCAGAAAACAGGAAAGACATTTTGTCCAGCCCATCGGTCCCCGCAGACTTTGCATCCTCTTTCGAATAAAGAGCAAATTCTGCACAAAAGCGTGCATTTTTTATGTTCAACGTTTTCAGATCCTGCTCAACCCTCTTGCAAAACGCTTCAGCAGCTTGCTTACGCAAATGTGTCAGTTCCAGGCACGTATCGTAGATTTTTGTGAGATTTTTATTCAGCTCCAGCGATAATTTCGAAAATTCTTCATCGCAATGCGTCAACAATTCGTATTCTTCACGGACAGAATCGAGATAACCATAGATTTTTTCGACCGTATCGCCATACTTCTTTTTTAATGACTGAATTAAATCCAGCCGTTCTTCTACCGAATTTGCTTCCTCTTCATTCCAGGAAAGATTCTCGATAAGGGCACTGAGCGAATCATGAATATCTTCCGCTTCCAATACAATATTTTCTAAACGTTCGAAGAGCGCAGCATAGTCAGGACTAAGAGAGTGAATTTCGGATAAAGCATATTTGGCCCCGTTCAAATTATCCGTCGCACCGCCTTCCCCGTTAAGATATTGCAATGCCTCCGAAGCGGAATGCATTATCTTTTCCATATTATTGAAGAGAAGTCTTTTGGCCTTTAGTTCCTCTTCTTCTCCGTCTTTGAGCTCAGCACGTTCGATTTCATCGATCTGAAATTTTAAGATGTCGATCCGACGGCCTCGCGACGCCTCATCTCCGCCCAACGAAGAAAGCTTATGACGGATGCTGTGGTTTTCTGAAAGCAATCCTTTCAGCTTTTCCTTTACAGGCAGCAGTACAGCCCCCGCTGCTTTATCAATCAAAGCAAGCTGATTCGCTTCACTCAGCAAATAAAAATGCTCACTTTGTCCGTGTACATCGACCAGATTAGACGTAATTTTGCGAAGCATCGTTACATTGACTGTACTGCCGTTGACTTTGATGCTGTTCCTTCCGTCCGATGTATATTTACGGGTTATTACAACTTCTTCATCCGGATCAATATCCAGTTCTCGCAAAATGCCGTATACCGGGCTTGCATTCTCAAGCCGAAAAACGGCACTGACGCTGCACTCATTTTCCCCGTAACGAATCATGGAACGATCTGCTTTTGCGCCGAGAACAAAATTTATGCTGTCCAAAATAACGGATTTACCCGATCCTGTTTCACCGGATAAAACATTTAATCCTCGGCCGAATTCAATTTCTGAATGCTCGATCAATGCTATATTTTTAATAATTAATTTATCCAGCATGTTTATCTCATTTTAAAAACTCGTTTAATTTATCTACGACTACTTTTGCTTTCTCTTCACTTTCCGCAACAATTAACAACGTATCGTCGCCGGCAATCGACCCGACAATTTCCTGAAAATTCAACTTATCAACGATCATGCCGGCATTGCTGCCGTTTCCGCGCAGAGTTTTGATCACAACCTGGTTCATGGCCGGTCGGATCGAAAGTACGCATTCTCTGAAAAGATTGTGCATTTTCGGTGATATCTTATTATTGCCGTCATCAATATACGCATAGCGATATTTTTTTTCAACGCCGGCGACCTTGAACAGTCTCAGTTCTTTAATATCGCGAGAAACCGTCGCTTGAGTTACGCTATAGTTTCGCTTGTTCAGCTCATTACAAAGTTCTTCTTGTGTTTCAATTTCTTTGCCTGCTATAATTTCCAAAATTGCAGCTTGTCTTCCGCTTCGCATTTTAACCTCTCTCATTTACTCCATTTATTCAGTTTGAACAGTAATTTATCAAAAAAATTGCTGTCTGGTCGTTTTATAAATATTACATCAAAGTCAGCCTTTTCTATTTTGGCTGAAGCACCATTCTTTAGAACGCATTCAAATCTTCCGTCGCAGTACAAAGACAAACTGGGCCCTTCTTCACACAGATCGATTCGCATAGCGCTTGAATCGGCAAAAACAATCGGTCTGTTGTGTAAAGAATGGGCACAGACCGGAGTCAAAATAAATGCCTCAATATTCGGGGTTAAGATCGATCCTCCGGCGGATAATGAGTAGGCAGTCGAGCCCGTCGGCGTACTGACAATCACTCCATCGCCGACAAATTTATCCACGTTTTTACCGTCAATGCTTACCGAAACAGCCACTACATTATCATCAGCAGAAGGATTGTAACTGCGCTGAAAAACAGCATCGTTGAGCGCATAAAAATTTCCTTTTCCTGCAGTTACTTTTAATACGCTTCTGCTTTCCGTTTCAAAATTTTGTTTTACCAGTAGCGAAACTGCTTCAGCAACCTGTTCTCCTTCGAATTCTGTCAAAAATCCTAAATTGCCTGCATTAATACCAAGAAGCTTTATTCCGCGTTTACCGGCTTCGATCGCAACCTTAAGAATGGTTCCGTCTCCGCCGAGCACGATCAGAATATCAATATCTTTGATTTCCTCTACTGAATCATAAATCTCGGGTTCAATGCCGTTTTTTTTCAATTCTGATAAAAGTTCGTGCTCTATCGACAGAAATTTCTTTGCCGCACGATTACAGTATACTCCGACTCTCATAGATACATTATACATTATTTTATACATTTATGCAATCGATTTGCATAAAATTTTAAAAGAAAAAAACGCCGCAAAGCGACGCAAGTTCTTAAATAAATCATCGTTTCAGAGAACGCAGCATACTTTTGAGAAACTCAGGCAGAAAGATGCCGATCCCGCAATCTTGGAGCGCATCCAACAGTGAAAAAAACAGATCATACACAAATCCCTGTTCTTCAAAAAATGTTTCATCGGGGTATTCATTTTGGTACATCGGCAACCCGGTCGACAGGTCTAGCAGCTCATCCAAATAATGATTGAACAAAGTCGAATTTTCAGACAGAAACGCGCATTGCTGTTGTACGGCTTTCTTATCTTTTTCGCAGTTTACTGCGTAAACTTCTCTTTCATTCATACATGATTCCATAAACAAGTTACTCCTTCCGATGCAAGTATACCGTTTCCAGGACGTCAGCTATATTTCAAATAAAGACCCTTTCCGTTCAATTTTTATATTTTATAGAAGTTGTAAAAAAAAGTCAATAATTTGTGCAAATTTTCTTTCATCTAAAGTTAAAAATTTAATATTATATTCGTATCAGATAATTCGCCTTCCCACAAAAAACAGCGACAGCCTGTTTTAGGGCATATCGCTGTTTTTATAGATTTTCAAATTATTGCTTGTATATTTTTCGATTGATAAATTGTGAGGTTTTCTCCGGAAGTAATCTGCCGGCCATTGCGCAGAATTTATTCCAGCCTCCGCATTGGATCAGCAAAGGAGGTCTTTTTTCACAAAATACATCGGCAACTTCTTTTGCAACTTCTCCGGCACTCATGCCGCTCTGCTCCAAGTCCGCTAAAGCAGCCGCGGCGCGCTTAACGTTTGCCGAGTATTCATGTGCATTTTCTTCTCCGTAAATTTTACGTTTGAACGTAAATCCCGTAGAGGTCCCGCCAGGCTGGACCGCACTTACACGGATATTATATGGTCTGAGTTCAATGGCAGCACTCTTGGCCAACATGTTGACAGCCGCTTTTGCGCTGCTGTAAAAGCTGTCAAAAGCGATCGGGAAAGTTCCGCCCATAGAACTGACAAATAATATTCTTCCCCCTCTTTTCTTCAAAAAAGGTATTACAGTTTTCATCGCCCGCAGTGCGCCGAAATAATTTATTTCAAACAGATACCTGTAATCTTGCTCTTCCGCGTATTCGATCGGAGCAGCCATTGAAAATCCGGCGCAATAAATCAAACCGTATAAATTTTCCGTCTGGCCCGCAATTTCCATAATTGCTTTTTCCAAGGACTTACCGGATGCAATATCGGCTGTGTAATTCTTAACTCGACTTAATGCGCATGGAGTTCTGGAAATGTTTGCCACTAAAAACCCACGCCCCAGCATGCGCAATGCTGTTTCGAAACCGATCCCTGACGATGCGCCTACAATAATAACTGTTTTTTTCAGCTTTTCGAGCCTGCTTGCTTCCGCTTTTTTGCTGTTTGATTTCAAATTAATTTGTTCAGATTTTTCCATAATCCGGTTATAGACAAAAATGCATTTATTTATTCAAGCTCTGACAAAATTTATCCGAGTAAAACATCCAAAAGCATCATAAGAGCGAAACCGAATGAAACCCCGCATACAGCAGTTGTTTTCCCTTCGTTGACACAGGAAGGAATCAGTTCCGAACAAGAAACAGCAATCATTGCTCCTGCCGAAAAAGAAAGTGCCCACGGTAAGAGTGCTGATATAAACCCGACAGCAATTGCACCGAGAACTCCGGCCACCACCTCAACAAACCCTGAAAATTGGCCGAAAAAAAATGCTTTCCCGCTGGTAAATCCCTGTTTTCTCAACGGAACTGAAACGCACAGACCTTCCGGAAAATTCTGAATTCCGATTCCCACCGCCAGCATTACGGCTGCTATCCAAGAATTAAAATCGCCTGTCAGTGAACCAAAAGCCACTCCTACGGCAAAGCCTTCCGGTATGTTATGCAACGTAATGGCAAAACACGCCAGCGCACCGCTGCGCAAATTATCCCGAGAGAATATTTTCATGCGAGACATCACAATATCAGAAAGTAAAATAAAAGCGCATCCCAATAAAAAACCGCCTGACAGGATCAAAGCTGTCGTAGCAGAATTGCCGCCTGCCTCCAGCCTTTCGGCTGCCGGCAGCAGCAGAGAAAAAAAACTTGCCGCTATCATAATACCTGCGGCTGTCCCTTGCATAACATTCAGTGCTTTTTTATTAAATTTCCCTGATATAAATACAAACGCAGCCCCTAGTGCTGTCATAAACCATGTAAACAGAGTTGCAAAGAACGCCTGAACCCAGACAGGCAACTGCATAAGCCACTCAATCATACTTTTCCTCCGTAAAAGCCCTTATTATCATTGTATTCCGGCCCATTTGTATTTTGTGTCCTGCCTTAAACAAATTCCTGATAAAAAACCTCTTGCTTTGGAATCCTATATGTATTTATGTTTTGCAACACTTTTCGAATTTAAAATAACAGAGAATGTCGCCAAGATAAATAAAATCTGTTTTAAAATAAATATGTATTTTCACAAAGTAAAAGCATATAAAATAATCAAACAGCCGGGCGTGCATTTTGCGCGCTCCGGCTGTTTGATCTTTACTATTTTCCACTCAGCTTTTTCTTAAAAAGAATGAAATATAAAAAGCCTGAAAAACTTTTGTTTCAGGCCGATTTAAAAATAAATTATCAATATAGTTTGCTTAGGGAGACCGCAGAGTCAGTTTAAAAATCCTTGAATAACGGCATCCTCCGCTTCCTGTTCTGTAAGTCCGAGACTCATTAATTTCAGGAGCTGTTCGCCGGCGATTTTACCGACCGCTGCTTCATGAACAAGACTAGCCAAAGGACTGACTGCATCGATCTTCGGAGTAGAAATGATACGCGCGGAATCCAGCACGATACCGTCGCATTCCACGTGGCCGAAACATTCATTTTTCCCGATCATATCAGAACGAAAAGCTTGTTTGCTGCTGCCGCGAGCGACACTGCGGCTGACAATATCTGCCCTGCTTCCTTTTCCGCTTAATTTTACGCGGAAATCAGTTACAGCCTCTTCCTGATGATCGGTCAGAATTTTTTCTTTAACTATGAGCTGCGCATTTTTACCGACCGTAGCAAAGGTCTTTCTGTCCGTGGATGTTACGCCCCCAAGCTGCGTGGACTCCATCATAAAGCAAGCCCCTTCTTTCAGATAAATTTTCGTAACAGGTTCAAACACTTTCTTCCCGGATCCGTCTCCGTTTGCATAATGTTTTTCAACATAACGAACTTTTGCATTTTTCGAAACGTAAAAAGTGTGGATACCGTCATGTTCCGCGTCCGAACAGGTAGCATTGTGAATTCCGCAACCCGCCACAATCGTTACATCGGCATTTTCTCCGATAAAAAAGTCATTATATACAGTGTCGCGAAAATCACCTACAGTCAGTAATACGGGAATATGCACCGCTTTATTTTTTACATTTGCCTTGACAATAATATCGATCCCGTCTTTATCTTTTTTGGGGACAATTTCAATATCTGCATTGGATTGTCTGGCCAGAAGCTTTCCGTTTTTGCGAATATTGAAACTTCCTTCAGGAATACCGTGCAAATCGGCGATAGTTTCAAGAAGTTGTTCATCGGTTTTATCCATTTGTATTCTCCTTTACGTTTCTCCAGCAAAGCGAGGGTTGCTTTGTGATTCGCGAAAACATTTCTTCCTTCTTACCCGCACAAATGAGTTTATCGTTATCAAAAAGCACAATTTTATCCGCCGTTTCCATAATTCGCTGTTGATGCGATACAATGATGACTGTTTTATCGTGCAGTTTTTGAAAAACCTTCACAAGGTCTTCAAAACTCCACAAATCAATTCCGGCTTCCGGTTCATCCAACAAAAATACTTCGCCGCCTTTTGCGATGGCTGTAGCCAGTTCGATCCTCTTCAACTCCCCGCCCGAAAGAGTTCCGTCCACAGCACGATCAATGTAATTGCGTGCACACAAGCCTACAGAGGATAAGCACTCACACATACCGTCTGTATCCAGTTTTTTTCCGCAAGCTAGCTCCAGCAATTTTTTTACGGTAATACCTTTAAATCTGACAGGCTGCTGGAAAGCAATCGTAAATCCGTTTCTTGCGCGGTCGGTTATGCTCATGCCTGTGATATCCTGGCCGTTAAAAGAGATTGTACCGGAGGTCGGCTTTTCAAATCCCATCAATATCTTAATCAATGTAGATTTACCGCTTCCGTTCGGCCCGGTTATGACGCTTATTTCACCGTTCTGAAACTCGAGATTTACATTTTTTAGGATATCCTGCTTCTTTCCGGTTTGCTCGTCTTTAACAGAATAACAGACATTTTTTAATTCGAGCATAGGCTGCACTCCTTTCTATGGGACAATTCTTCCTTAGTATCAACTATTCATTAAAAATTATAAACAATCGGCAGTCCGCCGTCAAATGTTTTTCGGGACTGCCGACGTCGTTTTCATATTAAAATACCGTCAATTTTGTTTCTGCATTTTAAACGCGCACTTCACCGTGTTCACCCAAAACATCTTTGTGTGCATCCAGGATCGGATCAATTTCCTCTGCAATAAATTCCTCCACCTGATCTTTGCTGCGGCCGATAAAGTTTTTTGCATTCAAAATATCGTCCAGCTTATCCCAAACAGCGGCGAACATTTTATCGTTTTTAATCAATTCGATCAGATTGTTTTCTTTCCCTTCCTGTTTGACGTTTTTGCCCGCTTCCATAGAAAGCACTCTTATGCGCTCATGAAGTTCCTGGCGATCTCCGCCTGCCTTGACGCACTCCATCATAATATTTTCAGTTGCCATAAAAGGCAATTCGGCCGCAATATGTTTTGCGATAACTTTTTCATAAACGACCAAATTTTCCGAAATATTCAGATACAGATTCAAGATCGCATCGACAGACAAAAATGCCTGCGCGATAACGATACGCTTGTTGGCACTGTCATCAAGTGTGCGTTCAAACCACTGCGTTGATGCCGTTACGGCTGCATTGACCGGCAAGCTCAAAACATACCTGGCCAGAGAACTGACTCGTTCGCTGCGCATAGGATTGCGCTTGTATGCCATAGCCGAAGATCCAATCTGATGCTTTTCGAAAGGTTCTTCCACTTCTTTCATATGCTGCAACAAACGTATATCATTCGAGAACCGATATGCGCTTTGAGCGATCTGCGACAATACGCAGAGCACATTGTAATCGAATTTGCGCGGATACGTCTGTCCTGTAACCCCATATACCTTTGTATATCCCATTTTGGAAACCACGCGTTTTTCCAGTTCTTTAACTTTTCTGGAGTCCCCGTTAAACAGATCCAGGAAACTTGCCTGCGTACCCGTCGTCCCTTTTACTCCACGCAGTTTTACGGAATTTTTCAGGTTGACCAGGTTGTAGTAATCCATCTCCAGATCGGAAAGCCACAGAGTCGCACGCTTTCCGACCGTGGTCAGTTGCGCAGGCTGTAAATGCGTAAATCCCAATGTCGGCAGTTCTTTGTATTTCAGCGCAAACTTTTTAAGCTTGTCCATTACATTGACAAGCTTTTTCATTACCATGTCCAAAGCATTGTCAATAATGATAACTTCCGCATTATCCGTTACATAACAAGAGGTCGCGCCAAGATGTATGATCGGTTTCGCACTTTTTGCCTGTTCGCCGAATGCTTTCACATGCGCCATAACATCGTGCCGCACTTCATTTTCAAATTTACGCGCAACATCATAGTTGATTTCATTCGCATATTTTTTCATTTCTGCGATCTGGCCGTCCGTAATATTTAAACCAAGTTCTTTTTCAGACTCAGCCAATGCGATCCAAAGCTTTCGCCAAAGGCGAAATTTCTTATCGTCTGAAAAATTCTCTGCCATCTCTCTGCTGGCATATCTGCTCAGCAACGGATTTTCGTATACGCTCGTATCTGACATAATTTTCTCCAAAAAAATATTTTAAAACGCTTTTTTCATTCTTTGATAGAACTTTCCCCATAAAGAAGGTCAATTCTTCTCAAACAAAAAAGACAACGAATTTTCGTTGCCCCTCTGCTTCGTATTATATATCCAGGCTTTCGAGCAAATCTTTTAAAGACTTGATTTCATCCAATGTGAGTGTAATGCCTTTTCCCATACGATCATGAGCCGCATTCCAAGTACGAATATCATAAACCGGTTCACGATCGCTCCAGCTCACAAGATTCAGCTCTTTTGTCCAGCCATTCCCTGTTTCACCTAATACGCCGAGCTTCTCTGCAATCTCATATTTCAGTTCTGCCATTTTCAGCCTCCGACTTCAATATTTATTTTATTATAACATTCACTTCAGAAAATGTAAAGAAAATCAAGGTTATTTTTTTCTTTTTCCTTTCCAGATATGCCCTTCAGCATCGTAAATCCCGTCAATGCGGATCGAAGCAAAATCTTGAATATCCATGCATTTTCCGCAATTATCGCAGATTTTGTTCGGATCAAGATCGCAGGTTTCGCATTCCATGCAGCCGATGCAATCCCGGTCATATAAAACACATTTTTGCGTTTCCATCTTCAGCCTCCGAGGAAAATTATACCATAAAATTTTTAAATAATCAAATATTTTATAAAACATTTGTTTGCAATAATAAATTTATTGTGTTATAATAAAGAAAAAAGGGGTGTCGGATTATGTCGAAACAAACAAGGGCAAAAATGCGCGCTGTTTTAAATTATATCAATGAATATAACGCGGAGAACGGTTATGCGCCGTCTATTCGTGAAATTTGTTCCAAGCTGGAAATTAAATCAACAGCTTCCGCTTATATGTATCTGCAAAAACTTAAAGATGAAGGATATCTCAACAGAACGCCGAACAGAAACCGTGCCCTGAGTTTCAAAAAAAGCACATCCGTTAACATTCCTCTGATCGGTACGGTTACGGCCGGTCAGCCGATTTTTGCATATGAAAATTACGAGGACTTTTATTCGTTCCCGGCGGGAAGTTTCTCCGGAAGCGACTTATTTATGTTGCGTGTACAAGGTACCAGTATGATCGATGCCGGGATCCTCGACGGCGACAAAATTATCGTCCGCAAACAGGAAACCGCAGAAAACGGAGATATTGTCGTTGCATTGATCGATGACAGCGCTACCGTCAAAAGATTTTTTAAAAAGGATGATCATTTCGTTTTACATCCGGAGAATGAAACAATGTCTGATATCATTGTCAATGATGTTGCGATTCTCGGAAAAGTTGTCGGTTTGATCCGCTCCCTTTAAGACATAAAATTTATAATAAGAGCCTAATTATATTCTTTTAAATGAGCCCCGAAAGTCAAACAGCTTTTCGGGGCTCATCTTTATGTTTTTGTAAATTTAACTGTTGCCGCATGAACCGCCGGTAGACATCAAAGTATCATAATTGGATATTTTGAAATTCAATCGTTCCAATGATTCTTGCAGTTCTTCAATACGCTGAACCAATCGTACCCGCTGCTCAATCAGAATCTGCCGCCGCTGCTCAAAGGTCGAATCCCCTTTTTGCGCCAGCATGACATATTCTGTCAATGCTTCAACAGACACCCCTGCACTGCGCATACACTTTATAAATTCTACCCAACGACAGTCGGAATCGCTGTAATCACGTATGCCGCCGTGTGTTCTGTTAACGGCCGGGAGCAAACCGATCCTCTCATAATATCGTAACGTGTCTGCGCTGATATCGTATTCCTTCGCCACTTCCGCTATTGTCATGTCAATTTTCTCCTTTCAAACCGCATCGCCACTTTTTTCAGGTAGGATGTAATCGGTAAATGCTGCGGACAGCTTTTTTCACATTTTCTGCAACCGATGCAATCGCTTGCTTTTCCGTAGCCCCTGTTTTTCAGCTCCAGATATGACTTCGTCTCATCCTTTACGGATTCATTATCTTTACATTCATTATAAAGAGCAAAATATTCGGGGATTGCAATATGTTTTGGGCATCCTTCCGTACAGTATCTGCACGCAGTACACGGAATTGAAATATTACCGCGCAGCATTGCAGCCGCTCTTTTGACGAAAGACATATCTTGATCGGAAAGCGGAGTAAAATCTTTCATAAAAGATACATTATCATTTACTTGCTCTGGATTAGACATACCGCTTAAGACCATAAACACCTGCGGCAAACTTGCCGCAAAGCGAATGGCCCAGGATGCGGCTGACCAATCAGGATGTACGCTTTTAAACATTGTTAAGATTTCAGGCGAAAGATCTGCAAGCCTGCCGCCTTTTACAGGTTCCATAACAATCACCGGCTTACCATGTTTTACAGCGGTTTCATAGCACAGCCGCGATTGGACGTTTTCATCTTCCCAATCAAGATAATTGATCTGCAGTTGGACAAATTCCATTTCCGGATGCTCCGATAAAATTTTATCCAGCATTTTTGCGGAATCATGAAAAGAAAATCCAACCTTTTTTACAAATCCGCGCCGTTTAAGATCTGCTACAAAATCAAAGCAATTCAAACGAACGGCCGTTTCATAATTTTTCTTATCAAGCGCATGAAGTAAATAATAATCAAAGAATCCCGCGCCGGTTCTGCTTAATTGCTCGTAAAAAATCCTATTTAAGTCTTCCTTTCCTTTTAATAACATCGTCGGCAATTTGCTTGCGATTGTAAACTCGGAACGTTCATGCCTATCGATGAGCGCAGCTTTCACGGCCTTTTCGCTTGCGCCGTTATGGTACATATAAGCAGTATCAAAATATGTAAATCCGTTTGCAATAAAATAATCTGCCATCCGGCACAATGTATCTATTTGGATGGATCCTGCATCATCAACATTTTCAAGCGGCAAACGCATTAATCCAAAGCCAAGTTTTTTCATTTTTATACCTCGCTTTTTTTGTAAACTGTATCTGTTAAAATAGCGTATGCTTTTTCCGGATCATTCACGTTTTCAACCGCTTTTTCCATCGGACATATATCATCCCCTCTGCGATTGATAATTTCTTTCGTAAGCGTTTTATAAAAAAACGGAATATAATAATGCAAAAATATATCTCTTGCCTTCACGCTCATGACGGAACCGTAAACAGAAGAAACCTTCATTTTAATAAATAACAACGCCGCGGCCTTCCCGACAATTTTATCTGCAACCGAATATTCAGACAAAGCAATCTGTTTTTTCATAAGCTCCAGTAAAGGCTTGATCCCTTTACCATCCAGGATGATCATCTGCTCACCCCGACAAAAAACAACGCTCGCGTTTCTATCCTCTAAAATATATTTAGCGTGATTTATGTCATTCATAATACTTTGTAAATCCTTTAAAAATATTAAACAAACACGGAATTAAAAGAATTTGCATTACTATTCCAGGTAATCCGGTCAAAAATGTAGCGGCTAATTTACCTAAATCAATTGAGATATCGGGTAAGGTTAATGTGATAAGAACGGCAATCAAAAATTTAACAATTCTTCCGCAGATCTGAGCGATCATTATTTTTACCGCAATGGGCAATTTCTTTTTTGAAATCAAACCGCAGCTGATACCGTAAACAGCAAGTTCAATGCTCATTAAAAGCAATTGATCTACGGCCGGCATTCCTGTTAAAAAGTAGCTGACAAGCGGACTGAATACCCCTATCATTCCTCCGGCTATCGGGCCGAGAATTAAACCTGAAATCAAGACAGCAAAATGCATAGGTAAAATAATTGTTCCCAGCATATTGCCGCTGTGGCTCCATTTTCCGATAACATGAATAATTTGCGGAAATAAAACTGCAGCCGCAATCAATAGAATGCCGGTCATAAATTTTAAAAACATTCCTGACTTTTTTAATAAGATTTTTTCCATATTGTACTCCTGATTTTACTTACATATAAAATACTACTTAAAGTTAACTCAAAGTCAAGTAATTTTCTAAAATAATCTCAACAAATTTAAAATTTATTTGTATCCTTTTTTAAAAATTCTGTTTATTTTAGTTGCAAAAAAGTTTATTTTATATTATAATTATAACGTTAATGTTCGCCGCTGTGGTGAAATTGGCAGACGCGCTGGACTCAAAATCCAGTGGTAGCGATACCGTGTCGGTTCGAGTCCGACCAGCGGCACCAAACAGAGCAAATGACATATCCTGCAGGATATGTCATTTGCGGATATTCTGGCAACATTATTTTTTTGGGAAGATCGATCAGGCAAGACACCATCGATAGAGCTTTCCCTATAGATTAAAACTTTATGCTGATATGGCTCAGTAGGTAGAGCACGTCCTTGGTAAGGACGAGGTCGCGGGTTCAAATCCCGCTATCAGCTCCAAAGGGACCACCTGCCAGGTGGTCCCTTTATTATAAGAACAAGATAAAATCTCTTTATCAGGTATCGCTTCATAAAATTGCATTGCAACCCACCTATCAAGACAGGTTTACGAAATAAATATAATTTTTTATCTTAAATTAAAACTTATGAATTTTTCCCTCGACATGTTTAAGTAACTTTTTTGATTTACCGAATTTTCTGTGCATGAATTAAGTACCTTCAGTAGCTGCTTCTATCTATATATTAATTGAAACAGAAAGGAGATCCGAAACGGATCCCCTTTCTGTCTATTTATACACTGAACAACAGCTGTTTAACCTGTATAAACAATATTACTTTCGATCATTTCATCGATATTGGAGCTGTCATACCATGTACCGGGTATACCGACCTTTTTCGTAATTGTTTTACCTTCAACCGCGAAAGCCGCTTGCTCTACTGCCTTATATCCGATGCTATAGGAATCCTGCGCGACAGAACCAATGAGTTTTCCGACGTTTGAATCCGTACTCTTAATCCAGTTGATTTGGTTTGTTCCGGCATCAAAACCGCAGAAGACAATATCTTTATATTTGCCGTTTGAGTTAAAGACTTCGGGCTGGCATTCATTTACAACGCCTTCATTGCACATAAAGACTGCATCGACATTCTTATTGCCTCTTGTCTGGGATGCTTGCAATGCTGCTTTATAATCGCCGTCTTTATTGGTTTTTACCTCAATATAAGACTCAAATGTTCCGTCCTTTTTCTGAGTGGCTGCCAATTCATCGATTTTGTCTTTGAATCCGTTTGCTCTGTCGATACCGGTCTGGGAACTGTCGTGCTGGATAATACAAATCACATACGGGTTATCGCTGGTCGCGGATTCAATTTTGGTCTTTTGGTTTTCATAGAATTTTTCAGCCGCTACTGCCGCTGCAGCGCGATTATCCGAAGCTACTGAAGAAACTGTGGGGTCTTTCCCTTCCGTGATATCTGCACGGTTGTTGTACAATCCGCTGTCAAATTCAACAATAGGAATTTTCTTTTCATAGGCATTGACCAGGTCGTCTGCAAAGCCAGTTCCGATTGTCGCCAAAACAATTGCTTTTGTGTTAGCATTGTTAATAGCTTGCGTTAACATTTCGCGCTGGTTAGAAACATATTCTTCGGATTCAGCCGTCGGACCACGGAACGTAACTTTGTATCCGTATTTATCTCCAGCTTCTACCGCACCTTTTTTGACACTTTGCCAAAACGCATGAGTTTCACCTTTTGCAATGACTGCAATCGTCGGGCGATTATCGCATCCTACCATTCCAATCGCCAATGCTCCCGTCATAGCCATAGCAAATACCGTGCACAGGATTCGTTTGAGAAGTTTTTTCATACCTTCCTCCTTAAAATTTTTAACGCATTTCGCGTTTATTCCCCATTATTTGATTTTTTATTTTCTTTTGCCTGCCGTTTCTTTTCTTTAATCAGCCGATTTGCTTCAGCATCCGCTTTCTTACATTTTGTGTATTCATCAACAAAGACCGACTTTAATTCGCTTATTTGTTTTTCAAGTTCAGCATAATGCTTATTTTTTTCTTCTTTACTCAGCCTTTTGTCAGATAAAATGTAATCTTGTTTTACCCGAACCTCTTCTAAAACTTCATAATATCTTGCCTTGCATTTAGCTGCAGAATCATTTAATTTAACTTTATTGGCAGCCTTACTCTTCATGATATCCATCAACACGGCAATAACAACGATGATACCTGTAACTGCATATGTAATGAATGTTGAGCTTACACCGCTGTCAAACAATGCTAAGGTAAAGTTCAATCCCTGACGAATAACGACCAAGATCATTGCACCAAACACTGTTCCAACAATGGAAGCAATACCGCCCGTGGTACTTGTACCTCCGATATATACACCGGCAATGGCATCCAGTTCCATTCCGTTACCACTTGCCAGAGCAAGAGAAGGATTCGCCGCAACTTGGAACAACGCCGCAATACCGGCGAACAATCCGGCGATTGCATAAGCAATTATTTTATATTTATCTACATCAATACCTGATAATCTTGTTGCCTCTTCGTTGCTTCCTATCGCAAGAATATATCTGCCCACTTTACATTTATACATTAAGTACATACATATCAAGGTAAGGAAAAGTAACCAAACAATTCCGATCGGAAACCCTTCAATATTTGTAAATACTTTTTGAAACCAGCCCGTGGAAGGATATTTTATTGCAGACGAGGTGGAGTTTACTATATTTGCCAAAACTGAAGATACACCTCGGGACAGCATCATCGTGCCGAGCGTTGCAATAAACGGAGGCAGCTTCAATTTTGCAACTAAAAAGCCGTTTAACAATCCAAACAACAAACCGAAAATCAGCATCAAAGGAATTGTCAGCCAAAGCATCTCTGTAACGGAAGTAGTCGTTCGACAAATCGTTCCTGCCATGATACCGCACGCTATGCATACAGTTCCGATTGACAGATCGATACCGCCTGTAGCTATTACGAACGTAACGCCTAAACCAAGTATCGCATACGGAACCAATGATTTGATCATTGCCAATAAATTGTCTGTGCTTGCAAAACTTGAATTAATGATTGAAAAAAGAGCAAATAATACCAAAGTTACTAAAATAATCATAAAGCTTTGCTTACCGCTCGATTTCATGGTGTTTAAAGATTTCTTTCCAAACTGGCGCGCTCTTCCGCGCAAGTTTAAAGCGACTTCATATTGATTAGCTGATTGTGCCATAATCCGATTCCTCCCTCATTGTCGATAAATGCATAATGTTTTCCTGCGTTGCCTCCGATATATCCAATTCGCCGGTCTTTCTTCCTTCACACATGACAAGAATCCTGTCAGACAATCTTAAGACTTCCACCAATTCGGATGAAATCATTATGATCGATTTGCCCTGTGCCGCAAGTTCGTTGATCAACGTATAAATTTCGCTCTTCGCGCCGACATCAATGCCTCGAGTGGGTTCATCAAATATCAAAATATCGCTGTTTTTTATCAACCACCTGGCTATAATTACCTTTTGCTGATTGCCGCCCGACAAATTTTTCAGCAACTGATCCATGGAAGGCGTTTTCGTACGCAACTTGGCATTATATTCTTGCGCTTCATTTTTCATTTTCCGGTCATTAATAAATCCGTACTTAATGTATCTGTCCAAAGAAGCTATTGCGGTATTTTCTGTAACAGATTTAATCAGCATAAGGCCATAACGTTTTCTGTCTTCAGAAAGATATCCGATTCCATGAGCAACCGCATCGGCAGGCGTTTTAATATTGACTCGTTTCCCTTTTATATAAATTTCTCCGCAATCGTAAGGATCTGCCCCGAAAATAGCGCGGGCGACTTCCGTACGACCTGCCCCCATCAATCCTGAGAAACCTAATATTTCACCCTTGCGCAGCTGAAAACTAACGTTCTTTACGGCTTTTCCGCTGCATAAATTTTTGACCTCAAGGACAACTTCGGCATCCTTCGGAACATTGCTTTTTTGTTTGGGATCTTCATAGACGACTCTTCCGATCATCATTTGGATAATTTCGTCTTTTGTGGTGTTTGCCGTATCCACCGTACCCACATATTCGCCGTCCCTCATAACGGTAACTCTGTCGGAAATCCTTTTAATTTCGTCCATACGATGGGAGATATAAATCATTCCGATGCCTTTTGCTTTTAAGTCCCCCATAATTTTGAACAACTCTTCAATTTCCGTCTGTGTCAATGCAGCCGTCGGTTCATCCAATATCAATAATTTTGTGTTGTGCGATACAGCTTTGGCGATTTCTACCATTTGCTGTTTTCCTACCGTTAACGAGCCCAGTTTTATTGTCGGATCAATATTAATGCCAATGTATTTAAATAAATCACGGGTTTTTTTAATCATGTCCCCATCATTTATCCAAACATTTCCATATTGGCTTTCGCGGCCAATAAAAATATTCTGAGCGACCGTGAGGTGATTCATCATATTTAATTCCTGATGGATCATTCCGATTCCCAATTCCTGTGATTCGCGGATATTGCGAACCGAATACGGCTTTCCCTCATACACCATTGAACCGCTGTCCGGCTGATGAATTCCCGTAAGAATTTTCATCAAAGTGGATTTACCTGCCCCATTTTCACCAACAAGCGCAACGACCTCTCCTCTTTTCAGATTTAAGTTTACACCTTTCAAGGCGTGGACTCCGAGGAAACGCTTATCGATTCCCTTCATTTCCAAAAGAAATTCCTGTCCCATTTTCGTTTCCACCTCTTTTTGAAGTAATTTTAGTCTATCACACTATTTGTTACTTTTCAACACTCTTTCTTGCTTAATTTTCATCGCAAAAAAGTATGTTTTTTCTAAAAAGTATAGATTTTCCATTTTTCTTATGGTATAATTACAATATGGAAAAAACTATTCATCGCAACAACAGCGAAATCAGAAACCATTTAATTTTTCATAAGAGCAGTACGCAAAATTTAAAACCGAAGGTTTTATATGCAGGCGAATTGAAGCGCTCTAAAAATTGGGTGGAACAACCTCATGAACACCGATTTTGCGAAATTCTTTATGTTCGCACCGGCAACGGGACTGTTCATTTAAAAGACAGCGAGTTTAAAATCAGCGCAGGCGATATATTGGTTTTTAATCCGCATACTCTTCATTACGAAGTCGGTAACGAACTTTCGTTTTACTTTTTTGGCGTAAGCAAAATTAAACTTGACAACCTTCCTGAAAACTTCTTAATGGAAGAAGGTTCGTCCCCATTGATTCATACTGGTAATACTGCTCCAATCCTTGAAAATTATTTTGCTCAACTTGTGATGGAAGCTGAGCGCGAATTATACTTTTACGACGATATTTCGGTAAGTTTAGTCAAAATTATTTTAAGTCATATCTTGAGGATTCTAACTTATGGTGATAAAGGCTACTTTAAAACAAATGAATCCTACCTTCAGGCGAAACAATTTATTGATGAAAATTATGCCAACATAAAAAACATTGATGATGTTTGCCGGAGTATGTATATCAGCCGTTATTATCTTACTCATCTCTTTAAAGATTACAGCGGAATGTCGCCTTTAAAATACATAATCACCAAACGCATCGAACTTGCTAAAGAATTACTGCGAACAACGGATCTTCCAATCAGCGAAATTGCTTTAAAAACAGGTTATGCTGAAATTAATTCTTTCATTAAAACTTTTAAAAATGTAGAAAATATAACTCCTTATGCTTACAGATCACAAGTGAACAATAAAATTTAATCATTGTATTGAATGCTATATCCAAACTCTTTTTAAAATAAAAGAAGCAAATTACAGTTCATTTGACTGATTTAAAAATTTTTTGCATAACAAAAAGCGCCGACGCCGCACGGTTTAACGTGCGGCATCGGCGCTTTAAAAAATAAAAAATTTTACGAACTGTGTATGATTTCAGAATTTTACGATTGACGATTTACGGTCAATCAAAAATTCATCAAAGATTTAGCATATCCTTAAAAGGTTATTTAATAAAACTTGCCCACTCATTAAATTCATCAAAATGATCGCGGCGGTATAAAAGCAGTTCCATATACTGCGCGATGCGTTCTGCTACTTTCTCACCACAATTTTCCACGCCGAAACGATATACAATTGCCGTAAGATCGTATACGGGAAAGCCGAGCCCGTGTTTTACTGTATGCACGGTGCTGCACGCTTGCCCGATTGCATGCAAAAAAGAAGCCGTTGCAGGATCGGATGCCTTTTTTGCGGCACTATGACAAGCCACAATTGCTTTTCTTGCCTGCGGCATTTTTATTTTACCTTGCGCCCACAACCTGCATTCTTCAACAGCTCTCTTTGCCGTATAGGCAAATTGTGGATCAGCAATCAAATCCGCCGTATCCTTTGCCAAATCCAGCGCCCAGACAATAATCGGCTTGCGGTCGCTGACAGATAATAAAATGGAAAGCGGCTGCAAACACTCACTGTTTTTCGTAAATAAAATGGAACGACCATGTCTTAATGAATTTTGTACTTCTTGTGTTATATCCATATATTTTCAGACGCCACGCTTTTCATCAATATAAGTCGCTTCCAAATCGGACACATGCATCAGAACGGCTAAAGGAAAAATGGCATATGCTTCGCTCACGGAGCCATCACCTCCACGGGCCCGCATATCAAAGCCTCCCATGTGCCAGTTTATCGCCATAGCCTCATCGCGCTTAAGCCGCATAAATCCGTTGATGATATAAACAGATTTTTCACCGTGCCCAAACGGTAAAGTTTCCTCTCTAGTATACCAAGGCTTTTTGACCCATTCACCATTCTCTTTTACATTTCTGTAATCCAGCTTATAAAAATCAATTTTACACAAATCATGCAACAAACCGCAAATCGCTATACTTTCGTGAGGAACAACCTTTTCCCATTCGTCGCCGTATTCCATTTGGATATTTTTTAAGAGCCGACGATAAGTATTTACGCTATGTTCGCAAAGCCCGCCCTCACGCGCACAATGATAACGACTGCTGGCCGGAGCCGTAAAAAAATCTGATTTCAATAAAAATTTCCTTAATTCGGAGGCGCCTTCTCGCTTTATATACGTATCGAACAGTTGCAAAAACTCTTCTTTTTTATCACTCATTTTCTTCTCCCGTTAAACTTTGATTGGATTATTATAACAAATTCTTTTTAATTCGTCAACCATTCAAATAATTCCATATAACAACCATATATGCCTGACATAATACTATGTAAAAGAGCGCTCTTAATTTTGAGCGCTCTTTTATTTTAATAATCTTCGTCAGATACACTCTCCGGATTAACAGAATTATCAATGTCATCCGAATTCTCTTCGGAACCCGCTTCAATATTTTCAGCGGTCTCAGTTTCAGAATCATTTACATTTTCAGTATTTGCATTTTCATCGTCCTCTTCTTCGCGAGGTGCAACGGCAACGGTAGCCACTTCCGAATCCTTCAGGCGCATGATGCGAACACCCTGTGTATTTCTTCCGATCATTGAAATATCGGAAACATGCATGCGAATGATCGTTCCGTTATTGGAGATAACCATGATATCTTCATTTTCATTTACGATCTTCAGATTTACAAGCCAACCGGTTTTTTCATTAAATACGCCGGCTTTTATCCCTTTACCAGCTCTGCCCTGCAGACGATAATCATCTAAATCAGAACGTTTGCCGTAGCCTTTCGATGTGATCGTCAGAATCTGGCAATCCGGTTTAACTACAAGCATATCTACCAAATAGTCATCTGAACCCAGATTCATAGCTTTCACGCCCTGTGTATCCCTGCCCATCGGACGTACATCTTTTTCACTGAAACGAATACACTTCCCTTCCTTTGAAGCGATTATCAATTCATCATCTCCGGTGGTAAACTGGACAGAAATCAGTTCGTCGCCCTCATTGATCTTAATTGCAATCTTACCTACTTTCCGAATATTTTCAAATTCTTCCAGCGCAGTCTTCTTGATCAGGCCTTTGCGGGTAGCCATGGCAATGTATCCTGTTGTGTCTTTTGCCAGAGGGATAATAGCCGTAATTTTCTCGTCCTGTTCGATCTGTAACAAATTTACGATTGCCCTGCCACGTGCCTGACGCTGCGCCTCAGGAATTTCGTATCCTTTGATCGAATAAACCTTACCGTAGCTGGAGAAGAAAAGAATATTGTCATGGGTGGATGAAATAAATAGTTTTTCGACGAAGTCTTCATCCTTAGGTTTGTGAGCCGTAATGCCCATACCACCGCGGCGCTGTGCTTTATATTCCGCAACAGGCTGACGTTTGATATACCCGCTGTGCGTCATGGTAATAACAATATCTTCTTCCTCGATCAGATCTTCTATATCAATCTCACCATAATCGTAAGAAAGTTCCGTCTTTCTCTCGCTCGGATAATTGTCATGAATCGCAGTGAGATCAGATTTGATAATATCCAGTACGCGTTGCTCATTTGCCAAGATATCTTTAAGATCCGCAATTGTACGTTCCAATTCCGCCAGTTCTTCCTGCAACTTTTCAACTTCAAGCGAAGTCAATCTCTGCAGACGCATTTCAAGAATCGCATTCGCCTGTTTGTCTGACAATTCAAACGCTTCTGTCAGCTTTTGAGCCGCGACATTCTTATCAGCTGATTGCTTAATGATCGCAATCACTTCATCGATATTTGCCAGAGCCAAAACAAGTCCCGCCACGATGTGCGCGCGTTCCTCTGCTTTATTCAGATCAAACCGCGTACGCCGCACAATAACATCTTTCTGGTGCTCAATATAGTAATGAATGCATTCTTTCAGATTAAGGACTTTCGGTTCTCCGTCGACCAATGCCAATAAAATAATTCCGTTGGAGGTCTGCAGCTGGGTGTGCTTATACAAGGTATTTAGCACTACTTGTGCGTTCGCATCCTTACGAAGCTCGATCACAATGCGCATGCCGTCCCTATCCGATTCTTCACGGATATCGGAAATACCTTCCACTCGCTTATCTTTGACCAGGTCTGCAATATTTTCAATCAACTTAGCCTTATTGACCTGATAAGGGATTTCACTGACGATAATTCGGGTTCGTGTTGTATTGCCGGAATTGAAATCCTCAATTTCACATTTAGCCCTTAAAATGTAATTTCCTTTCCCTGTACGATAGGCCCGTTTGATTCCGGCCCTTCCCATCAGAATAGCGCCCGTGGGGAAATCCGGTGCAGGGATATAATTCATCAATTCGTCGATGGTTATATCGGGATTATCAATCTGCGCAATGACGCCGCTGATCACTTCCGCAAGGTTATGAGGCGGAATATTCGTCGCCATACCAACCGCGATACCGTCGCTGCCGTTAACCAACAGATTCGGGAATCTTGCCGGCAATACGCACGGCTGCATACCCGTGTCGTCAAATGTAGGATAATAGTCTACCGTTTCCTTATCCAGATCTCGAAGCATTTCAGCTGCAAGCTTTGACATCCTTGCTTCCGTATAACGCATTGCTGCCGGAGGATCTCCGTCCACAGAACCAAAGTTACCATGTCCGTCAACGAGCGGAAAATTGATGGAAAAATCCTGTGCCAGACGAACAAGGGCATCATAAACCGCGGAATCGCCGTGCGGGTGATATTTACCGAGAACATCACCGACAATACGAGCGCACTTCCTGTAAGCCTTATCATTGTAAAGGCCCATTTCGTGCATGGAATACAAAATGCGCCGATGTACCGGTTTTAACCCGTCTCGTACGTCCGGTATGGCACGGCTGACATTGACCGCCATTGCATATGCGATAAAGGATTTTTTCAATTCCTCATCCACTTCAATGTCGATCATATTTGTCATTGCGAGGGTTTTCTTAAATTCCTCTGTCAGTTCGGGACTTGTCTCTTTCTTCGCCATGATTCTCTCCCTTTAAATATCCAGTTCCGCAACCAATTTTGCGTTTTCTTCGATAAACTGTCTTCTCAGTTCCGGCTTTTCACCCATCAGCAAAGAGAACAACTCATCAGCCTCTACAGCATCTTTCATATTTACCCGTTTCAAAGTGCGCGTCGCAGGATTCATGGTCGTTTCCCAAAGCTGTTCCTTGTTCATCTCACCTAAGCCCTTATAACGTTGCAATTCAAATTTGCCGGGATTTGAATTTCTGTATTCTTCCAACTCAGCATCCGAATACATGTATTTTTCATCCTTCCCGCGCGTTGCCTTGTACAGAGGAGGCTGCGCAATATAAACGTGTCCGTTCTGTACCAGCGGCTTCATAAACCGGAAGAAAAATGTCAGGAGCAGAATTCGGATATGACTGCCGTCTACATCAGCATCCGTCATGCAGATGATACGATCGTAACGCAGCTTGCTCTCATCGAAATCATCCGAAATACCGCACCCGAACGCAGTGATCATGCTCTTGATCTCTTCATTTTCAAGTACACGATTCAAACGCGCTTTTTCAACATTCAGAATTTTTCCGCGCAGCGGTAAAATCGCTTGAAAACGCCTGTCTCTGCCTTGTTTTGCGGTACCGCCTGCCGAATCGCCCTCAACAATATATATTTCGCACAATTCCGAACGCTTTTCGCTGCAATCTGCGAGTTTGCCGGGTAAAGTCGTACTTTCCAGAATTCCTTTGCGGCGCGTCAATTCACGGGCATTGCGCGCTGCGTCTCGCGCTTTCTGCGCCGTAACACAGCGGAGTATCAATTCCCTCGCCTGCGACGGATTCTCCTCCAAATAAGTACCTAAATGTTCGATTGTTGCTTTTTGAACAAAAGCACGCATCTGACTGTTTCCGAGTTTTGTCTTGGTCTGCCCTTCAAATTGCGGTTCAGTCAGCTTAACCGATACTACCGCCGTAATTCCTTCGCGAACGTCTTCACCGCTCAGCTTGTCATTTTCTTTTAAAATATTCAGTCTGTGGCCTGCATCATTAATAACCTTCGTCAAAGCCGCCTTAAAGCCGTCCAGATGCGTACCGCCTTCTTCGGTATGAATGTTATTCGCGTAACTGAATATCGTTTCATTATAACCGTCGTTGTATTGAATGGCAACTTCAATCGCGCAGTCATCCTGCTGTTCTTCAAAATACACCGGCTGCGTAAAGAGGGTCTCCTTATTTTTGTTAAGGTCTTCAACAAAATGCAGAATACCGCCTTCATAGCAAAATTCGTCGTACTTCGGTTTTTCCTCCCGCTCGTCGCGAAGCGAAATCGTCAAGCCTTTATTCAAGTAAGCAAGCTCACGCAGACGCACTTTCAGGTTATCGTAATTAAAAACGATCGTTTCAAAGATTTCGTCGTCCGGATAAAAAGTAACTTTCGTTCCCGTTTTATCCGTGTCGCCTACAATCGCCAAGGGACGCTGCGGCACACCTCTGTTAAAAACCTGCTTATACAGATGTCCGTTCTGACTTACTTCCACTTCCAGCCATTCGGATAACGCATTGACGACAGACAGTCCGACGCCGTGCAGACCGCCTGAAATCTTATAACCGCCTCCGCCAAATTTACCGCCTGCATGCAACTTTGTCAGAACGAGTTCAACTGAAGAAATACCTTCTTTATGATGGATACCAGTTGGTATTCCGCGTCCGTTATCCTCGACAGAGCATGAACCGTCTTTGTTAATCGTTACGCGGATCGTATTACAATATCCCGCCAGCGCTTCATCGATGGAGTTGTCTACAATTTCCTGCACCAAATGATGAAGGCCCCGTTCATCCGTTGAACCAATATACATTCCCGGGCGTTTTCTGACCGGTTCCAGTCCTTCCAGAACTTGAATTTGCTCTTCCCCGTATTCGCCTTGAACTTTGTCCATTATGATTTTACTCCTGATTCTGCCGGATATCGGCAACATTATTGTCTATATAATTATACCATAAAAAAGCCTGAAATCAAAGCAATTTCGCGCGCGCGCGCGAAGAAATTTAAAAATCGCGTATAATGCGCCTATTTGCCTCTCTATGCCACGAAATCGATACTGCTCAGCAAATAATACCAGTTTTTTTGATCATAAAGTTTCAAAAATTATTTTGCATAATTTTTCAAAAAACAGACCATACTTAAAAAAACTGGAGGTAATTTTATGAAATTGCTTTGCGGAAAATGCGGAAAAGAATGCGACGCGTCGGAAATATGCATCTGCAGCGATTGCGGCGCATTTTTATGCAGTGATTGCGGCACAAGAAATAACAATCTTTGTCCTGATTGTTATGGCAGGCTAAATAAACTCAGCTAAATCCGTTTTTAATGATGAACGTTTACAAGGACAAAAATCTAACTTTGTTCATTCCGAGAAAGAATGTCGTGTACTTTTTTAATCAAACGACTTATCAAATCCAAACAAATAATTGACCATAAACAGGAAAACGCGGCGCATTCAGCGCCGCGTTTTTTTTGTCTTTTAATTAATTCCGTTCAAGTATCATTAAAAATTTCAAGCCGCGTCAATATCACTGCGAATACAAGAGATCAATTTCCGCTCATAACGCTGAATGCCTTCAATCACACATTCATCAGCTTTTTGCTGTGCCGCGCTTAAAGCATGCAATGCAGCAATTTTATCTTTATTTACATACAATTCATATGCGGCACAAACGCGATACGTCTGCAAGCTCTTCTCTCCCAGCAAATATTGACGGATGTATTCGTATCTCTTTTTTGCCGATTCAAAATCTCCTTTCATACAACATTCACAAAAGAGAATTTCTGCCGAAATATCGTTATAATATAAACGCGGTACATATTCCAGCAACCCATCCAGTCGATCACTCGCCTTGATGGCCGATTCCACATCACCTGAATCCAAATAATACATAAACCGATAACTCGTCAAAACAATAAAATTCAGATCGTCTTCCGGAAGCTGTGGAAGGCCAAAATACAATGCCTTATCGATCTCAGACGGCGTTTTTCCCTGACACAAATAACCTTCGATCGCCAGAATGTTAACAGCCGTCAAATAGGATGGTTCTTTTTTCAGCAAACCGCGCAACATACCGCCATCCGTATCCAAATTATCATCATTGAACGGCAACACATTATAAAAGAAAATATGGAAAGCAAATGGCAGCGCAGTTCCGACAAATATGTATGCGGCAAAAGGAACGATCGGGTATAAAAACAATACCACACTCGCCCCGGCCAGAACAATAAAAGAAAAAATCAATCCGCCTGAAATCGTAATTAAAAAGCGTGAGTAAAGTTTCTCCGCGTTTTTGGGAAGCATTTCTGTCGAGCCTGCAAGCGATTCGGGCAAACGGCTGAACGTGATCCGCAATTTTCCGTCTTTTCGGTGTATGTTCATAAAACCAATCCGCATAGAATTGAACCGAAACCCGCAACACAAACCGAAAATAACATGTCCTAATTCATGCAGAGCTGTACAAATCAAAAGCGATAAAAGTCCGCCCAAGATCAAAAGCAAAGCAAGAAGCACAGCATCCATCGTCTGCCAGAAACGATAGTATCCCAAGATCACAACCGTTATCGCCAATGCAAACGTCAGCAGGATATCAATAATTCTTATCCCCTTTTCAATCACGCGATTCATTTTGATTCTCCCGCAGTTTTTTCATAAGATAGCCTTCCGTGTTGTCCGCCTCACTCACACTCACTTTTTCCGCTTGTATCTTTCTTAAAATTTCATAAAGCAGCAGAGCCCCGCCCCCCAGGATATCCGCCCGCTTTTTGTCCATACCTTTTAAAAGCAGTCTTTCGCTCTGCTGCATCGACAAAAGTTTTTCTGCCCAGACCCCAATCTGTTCGACCGTCAGAATACTGTGATGGATCACCTTCGGGTCGTAGGGTTCTACACGATATTCCAGCGCCGCAAGCGATGTAGCCGTACCACCGATAAGCGTCATAGGACAAACCGGTACGTCTCCATAAACCGCAATTTTTTCATCGATATATTTTTTCAGACGAAGCTTGTCCTCTCCGCAAACATCTTTCAACCGAACAGCACCGACATCCGCACTGACAGCATAAATGATCTTACCGTTTTTACCGATTGTAATTTCGGAACTGGCTCCGCCAACATCGATGATACCGCCGTCGCGTCCTTCCAAAGCACCCAGATAACCGATTTCAGCTTCTTCTTTTCCGCTTAAAATTTCCGGCATGATTCCGCATTTTTGGTATACCGTCTGTATAAAATCATTACCATTTTCAGCACTGCGAACAGCGGCGGTTGCAAAGGCATAAATCTTCTGTGCCCCAAACTCCCTAGCTGTTCCCATAAATTCACAAATTGCTCTGACGGTTCGTTCCATTGCTTGAGGCAAAAGCCTTGGGGAAAAGCTGATTCCTTCCCCCAACCGCGTGGTAATAACATTTTTACTGATAGAACAACCGTCCGCCCACAACAGCAGACGGACGGAATTGGAGCCAATATCTATTACGGCATATTTCATTTTAATTATCTCCATTTTTCAAAACAATATACGCGATATCAGTTGCCGAATATCTTATCCCAATCGATATCATCCGGAAACTTCATTCCCAATTCACGTGCCGCGATTTCCAGCCAAACCCTGCCCTCATAAATACTGATATCATTTTCCTGTGAATTGATAAGTTGATGATATTGATCGATCAGCTGCTGCAATTCTTTATCACGTTTTTTCTGCGCAGAAATAGAGATAAGCTGTCCCACTAAAAAAATTATAAGAAAAACAAACAATATTACCGCCGCGACCGTTGAAGCGATGACAATTTTTTTGAATTTTTCTTCTTGCATGATACAATCGACAGCCGTGATAAAATTCTTTTCCAGCTGCTCCCGAATTTATTATACAGCCTTTTCCCGAAAAACGCAAGTATTCTGTGGATACTAATTTCATAGAGTATAAATCCGACAAAAATCGACACGGCCATATAAATACGGAAATCTGATAATCGAAAATAGATACAAGTCAATATAAATACTGCGCCAGACAAAACTGCGCAAAAAATATCCGTGATAATACGCACAATTTTACGGTCAACACAATAAGCAACGACAAAAAAAGGCTCGCAGACGATTCCAGACAGAATCCCGGCAACCATACAAGCAAAAACTTCCCAAATTTGTATCATTTATCCAAAGAGCCTTTTTGAAATTTTTAACTTTTTATCGGCAAAGCGTACGCCGCTGATTTTTCCGGCAGCACCGAAATTTCCGTTTGATTTGGAAAAATGGATGATTTTTAAGCCATCTCCGTTAATGATCGCACGCCCGCCCCCTGTCAATGTCAACGTGATTTGCTGCGCAGTGAAGCTATCGACACTCTCGACACAGCTCATCAATATTTTTTTCTGCTGCTCTATGGTTACGCTCTGTACTGTATTTTCTTCCATAAAAAAATACTCCCTCCGAATATCTTCGTCGGGAATATTCTATGCCTGAGTTTTCAGTTTTATGCTTTCTTTTCTTTGGCGCGTGCCTTAGCGCGTAATTCACTGTCCAAAATTCTCTTTCTGATGCGAAGCGACACCGGTGTTACTTCCAGCAACTCATCGTCGTTCAAAAATTCAAGACACTCTTCCAAACTCATTTTCTTGGGCGTATTCAAACGCATCGCGTCATCGCTTCCGGCCGCACGCGTGTTGGTCATATGCTTCTTTTTGCACACATTGACATTGATATCTTCTGTCTTGGGCGATACACCGACGACCATTCCTTCATAAACCTGCGTACCCGGTTCAATAAACAGCACGCCGCGATCCTGCGCATTGAACAAACCATATGTTACTGCTTCGCCGGTCTCAAATGCCACCAGTGATCCCGTATCACGTCTCTTGAGATCTCCTTTGTACGGTTGATATTCAAAGAAGATCGAGTTCATGACACCTTCACCTTTGGTCTGAGTCAAAAACTCACTTTTATAGCCGAAAAGCCCGCGGGCAGGGATCAAAAATTCAAGGCGCATGCGCGACCCGACCGCACTCATGTGCACAAGCTCACCTTTACGCTCGCCCATGCTCTGAAAAACTGCACCCGTTCCGTCTTCCGGAACGTCTACAATCAAGCGCTCTATCGGTTCGTACAACTTATCGTCAATCGTTTTATACAAAACCTTCGGCGTACTCACCTGAAACTCATATCCTTCCCGGCGCATATTTTCAATAAGAATGGAAAGATGCATTTCACCGCGACCGCTTACCTTGAATGCCTCCGCCGTATCCGTATCCTCAACCTTCAAAGACACATCTTTCAAAAGTTCACGATACAGGCGTTCACGCAAATGTCTTGATGTAACAAATTTACCCTCTTTCCCGGCAAAAGGACTGTCATTGACCGAAAAAGTCATTTCTACGGTCGGTTCACTGATTTTTACAAAAGGAACCGCTTCCACTTTATCGGGAGAGCATACCGTATCACCAATATTTATACCTTCCAAACCGGAAAAGCAAACAATATCTCCTGCCTTAGCACTGTCTGTCGCAACCCTTGAAAGTCCTTCGATCTGATAAAGATTCACAAGCTTTCCGCGCTTATTCAAAGAAGGAATATTATGATTGCAGATCACAACTTCCTGATTGGCTTTCACCGTACCGCGTTCAATTCTTCCGATACCGATTCGCCCGACATAATCATTGTAATCAATCGATGATACCAGAAGCTGCATCGGTGCATTTTCATCTACAATCATCGGGGGAATATGGTTCAAAATCGTATCAAAAAGTGGAGTCAAGTCTTTTCCTTCTTTATCCGCATAACGAGAAGCCGTCCCAGCCCTGCCCGAACAGAACAAAATCGGGCTGTCTAATTGCTCATCTGAAGCATTCAGATCAATCAGAAGTTCCAAAATTTCATTCTCGACCTCTTCGATACGTGCATCCGGGCGGTCGACCTTGTTGACAACAATAATCAACTTATGATTCAATTCCAACGCCTTCTGCATTACAAAACGCGTCTGCGGCATAGGACCTTCCGCCGCATCAACAAGCAACAAAACGCCGTTTACCATTTTCAATACGCGCTCGACTTCCCCGCCGAAATCCGCATGTCCCGGAGTATCAATGATATTAATTTTTACGCCATGGTAATGGATCGACGTATTTTTTGCCAAAATCGTTATTCCGCGCTCTCTCTCGATTGCATTGCTGTCCATCACGCGCTCTTCCACAACCTGGTTTTCCCTGAATGTTCCGCTTTGTTTCAGCATCTGATCCACGAGCGTCGTCTTGCCGTGGTCTACGTGCGCAATAATCGCCACGTTTCTTAAATCGTTCCGAATCAAAATCTTCTTCTCCTGAATCACAAAATCTTATCCTATCTATTCTAATACTTTTTGCGTGATTTCGCAAATATTTTGATGTAAAAAATACACCGACAACCATTATTATTGCTTATATTCTCAACAAATCAAAAAAATATCTCCTTGCATTGAACTTTTCTATTTCATAACGTAAAATTAATTTATTGCCATAAAGCACGAACCTCTTTTGAAAACGATAGTCAAACCGTATATCGGATATTTTATATAACCATGAGACTGTTTGTATAAAAAACTTGCGGAAGCTAAAACATAGCTCCCGCATACAAAATTACCGCCATTTTTCAGGACAAGATCTATTTTCTTTAAACCACAGCGTGTCTTTCAACAATGTGTTATTATTGGACCCCTCGACAGTTACTCCGCTTCGGTTCGATGTAACAACGATATTGCCGTTCATAGAAACGAAACCGTTCGGAGCCGACTCGTCTCCCAAAGATGTTACGTACACATTTTCTGTATATACGGAAACACGATCGATCATTGCTTGGGTAGGAAATTGATTTTCCGGTGTATCGCTGTATTCATCCGTCCCAGCACAACAGCACACACATACGATTTTCGGCTTAATCACACTGAGCAGACAATCATTTGATGAAGTCTTAGAGCCGTGATGTCCGGCTTTGAACAGCTCGACTTCCGGAAGATCATTGTATTCGACTAACTTTTCTTCTCCATCCTCTTCCAGATCTCCGGTCAGCAAAAAGTGTTTATCTCCCTGATTCAGCATAATGCAGACCGAATAATTGTTTTCATCTGCACTATCGTTCTCATAATAATAGTTATACAGGATTTCCATTTCAATTCCACTCGATAGATCATACACTTTTTGAGCGCCGTCTAGTTCTTTCCAACAATCCAAAGCCGTATAATGCTTGGCCCCGGCTTCCTGTTCTGCATCTCGCTTTTCGATATAGCGCTCGAAAGTCGCGGAAGGACCTCCTGATTTTGAATACTGATTTGTACGCGGAAAATCAATAATCGTTTCGCATTCATAAAGATCAAACAGACTGTCGTTGGAGTTATCTCCGGCAAAGCATGCAATATGATCGCGATCTGAGTGCGTTACGATTACATATTCCAACGTTCTGTCTCCGTTCATCTGTTCCTGCAAATAACTGTCAATCGTGCCTACACTGTTTGTTCTGGACCCGGCATCGATCAGGATATCCGTTTCACCCGCTTTAATATAAACACAGTCGCCTGTATACTTATTGCCAAGCTCCAAAAAATGGATCTGAAGATCACCGCTGACATATACATCTCCGCCATGCGGTTTTTGAAGGTATGTATATACGGCAAATGCAGCGATAAAACCTATAACAAGCGCCAGCAGACAGCAAAAAAATGTAAGTATCGGATTAAATTTCTTCTGCGCCATCTGTTATCCCTCCATACTGCCATCTTCCGTGTGTGTTACGTCCGGAGCTTTCTGATCATTCGTTTCCGGATTGCCTACAACAACGGTTCGCACCCGCTGAAAATCTCCCCAACGAAAATCTTCGATTTTATAAACGATCTGATAAACGCCTTCTATACTCGTATCCATCGTCGCATAATCTCCGCCTTTCGTAATTTTATCCGAAACATCTTTGCCGAACGACACAACCGTTACACCGGGCTCAACATACTTTTCCCCGATTTCCAAATAAACGGTTTTATCTCCGTTTAACTCAAATTTATCATTTTTCGTCAATTGCATAGAGACAATAACCCCACCTATGCAGCCGATCACAAAAAACAGAACCGCAAGTACAACCGTTGCTGTATGCGTCTTCTTGACCGCTTTTTCTGCTGCTTTTTGCACTTCACTTTTTCTTCTTGCCATAAACACCTCCTGTTAATTTGCGGTCATTTTACCATAGTTTGCAAAAATTGTAAACAGGATAAAGGATAAAATTTTGATTTGTAAAAAACGATCAGAATTCATTTTTCTTATTTTCTTATAAAAAATAAGAGAAAACAAACAATCTCTTGCTCATTTTCTCTTATAAAATGGCCCGCTTTATTCTGCGGGTGCATTTTTTATACAGTAAAAAATAATTCCTTAAACGCAGATAATTTCTGCTCGGTTTCTTTTTGTGTATAAGAATTTTTGCCGCATTCAAAGCGAGATTTATATGAAAGCAACAGTTTTTCGGCAAACATTCTTTTTCCCTTCGTTAAGAAACTTTTTTCAGTCTTGCTGCGTTTGCTCAACCATTGCTGACATTCTTATTATTTGCGCAATCCTACGATTTATTCAACAGAATAATAAAAAAGCAGGAATAACTCCTGCCTTTTTGATGGTAATTTTTTCAAAATAAAATCCGATGAAGAACTGCAAAAAAATCTGGCGGACAGATCCTAATCTGCTAACTTTCGTTCAGCCGCGGATCTGACCGTTGCCGTGGATCTGGTATTTGTAAGAAGTCAGTTCCCTAAGCCCCATCGGCCCGCGTGCATGAAGTTTTTGCGTTGAGATCCCCATCTCAGCCCCTAATCCGAATTCGAAGCCGTCCGTAAATCGAGTACTGGCATTGACATATACCGCGGCACTATCCACTTCATTCAAAAACTTTTCAGCCGCCTCCGCATTCTCCGTAATGATACTGTCGCTGTGATGCGTTCCGTATTTATTGATATGCCTGATCGCTTCTTCAACGCCGTCGACAATTTTAACGGAAATCTTTAAGGCAAGAAATTCCGTGTAAAAATCTTCCTCCGATGCCGCTTTCAACTCCGGAAGAATCGCCCTGCACTTTTCACATGCTACAATTTCTACGTTCTTTTCACGCAGAGCTTCTACAATGCGTTTTAAAGATTTTTCCGCCAAAGGAGCATCGATCAGCAAACTTTCACAAGCGTTGCATACAGAAGTACGCTGCGTCTTGGCATTGATCAGAATCGGGATAGCTTTCGAAAGATCGGCTGATTTTTCAAAATATACATGACAGTTTCCTGTTCCCGTCTCAATGACCGGTACCGTTGCATTTTCGATCGCATTCCATATCAGACCGGCGCCACCGCGCGGAATTAAAACGTCTATAATCCCATTCATTCTCATAAATTCGGTAGCGCCTTCATGTGTCGTATCCTGGATTAATTGAATAAATTCCGGATTATAACCGACATTTCGGATTGCATCTTTAATGACAGAAGTAATTGCGCTATTGGAACAAATTGCATCTTTGCTTCCGCGGAGTACGACAGCATTTCCGCTTTTAATAGAGAGCCCGATCGCATCCGCTGTTACATTGGGACGCGCTTCATAGATAATACCAAGCACTCCGAGAGGTACGCGCACCCGCCTTAAAAGCAACCCATTATAAAGAGTACGTTCTTCCAGAACTTCCCCGACCGGACATTTAAGTTCTATCAACTTTTCCAATCCGACGGCTATTCCGTCGATACGCTTTTCATTCAGCATGAGCCGATCTACAAACTGTTCTCCGCGCGTACAATTTGCGATATCTTTTTTATTTTCCGCGATAATATACTGCGCTTGTGTTCGCAATGCATTCGCAGACGCGGAAAGCATTTTATTCATGTCCTGTTCGCTTGCCAGCGAAATCGCCGAAAGATTTTCTTTTGCTTTCAAACAAGCCTCACGCGTTGTCATTTCAGGCACTCCTTTTATTTAATTATGTCAGACAGAGTACTTCGCGAACCAATAAATTTTACTCTTCTTCCTCATCATCCGGCAAATCGACATTGTGATAAACGTCCTGAACGTCATCCAGTTCTTCCAGTTTATCCAGCAATTTGCGGAATGTTTCGGTGTGTTCAGGACTCAACGTGATCTTATTCTGAGGGATCATACGAACATCCGCTTCCAAGAATGAAACGCCTTTTTCTTCAAGATACTTGCGCACTTGCGAAAATGCAGCCGGATCCGTATAAATTTCATATGCGTCATCCAATACAACGACATCATCCGCCCCTGCATCGATAGCATACTCCGTAATTGTGTCCTCATCCAGATCCAACGTGCGTTCAACTACCAGCAGACCTTTGTTACTGAACATGTACGACACGCAACCGGTATTGCCAAGCTCTCCGCCGCATTTTGAGAGTGTGCTGCGCACGTCGCCCGCCGTACGGTTTTTATTGTCCGTCAACGTATTGATGATCAGCGCGCTGCCACCAACGCCATATCCTTCGTAAATCAGCGTCTCGAAATTGGCGTTGCCGAGTTCACCAGCTGCCTTCTTGATGCAACGCTGAATGTTATCATTCGGCATATTGTTTGCCTTTGCTTTTGCAATTACATCGGCAAGTTTGCTGTTTGTATCCGGGTTCGGATTACCTTTTGCCGCTACGGCGATTTCTCTTCCGAGTTTTGTAAAAATACGACCGCGCGCCGCATCCGCTTTGCCCTTTTTCGCTTGAATATTATGCCATTTGCTATGTCCTGACATACAAACTCTCCTCTATTTGATAGAATATCTTTATTATAATTTTCTGAATTTTTCAGCACCCAGCTGATACATGAGCACAGCCGCCGAAATACCGGCATTCAGACTCTCACAGCTTTCACGCATGGGGATTCTGACGGTATATCTGCAAAGAGACCGCACTTCATCGCTGACTCCGTTTGCTTCATTTCCGATCACCAGACAAAAGCGTTGCGGAACTTGAAACCGAAAAACATTTTCTCCGTTCATGTCCGCACATATTTTGGGAATATCGCCAAGAACTTCGGATATCTCTCCCAATGATCCGCTATGCAGACGCACAAAAAATATACCGCTCATCGACGCGCGCACGCTCTTTGACGAAAACGGATCCGTGCAATTTCTCAAATAAATATCCGTATATCCTGCCGCATTCGCTGTCCGGATGATTGTCCCGAGATTTCCGGGATCCGATAGCGTATCCAACAACAGCGCATTGCCGCTTGGAGCTTTAATCGAACAATCCGGCATCTTCAATACAGCTAAAATCCCTTGCGGAGCGGATTCTTCGGAAAGTTTTTCAAAAACGCTTTCCGAAACAAGCTGCTCTTTTTCCGAAAGAAAATGCTCGCCTTTATAATTCTCCGAGCATACAATACTTACAAAGTCGCAGCCGCCGTTTACCGCCTCTCGTATCTGCTTGACGCCTTCAATGATATATTCGCCGTATTCGCGGCGGTATTTCTTCTCACGCAACGATAAAATCCGCTTGATAAACGGATTATTTCTAGAGGTGATCACCATAACAATAAAACATAAAAAACCTTCTTGAAAAAAGAAGGTTTTTTAACATTTACTTTAAGCAATCGCTGCTTTTGCTTTCTCAGCAAGCGCCGCAAATGCCGCCGCATCATTGACTGCGATGTCAGCAAGTGCTTTCCTGTTCAGATTGATGCCTGCAACCTTCAGACCGTGCATAAATTTGCTGTAAGAAAGTCCGTTGATTCTTGCCGCCGCATTGATCCTGGCGATCCACAGCTGACGGAAATCTCTTTTCCTGTTTTTTCTGCCGACGTAAGCATACATCAGTGATTTCATAACGGCTTCGCGGGCAATCCTGTAAGACCTGCTCTTGGAACCGAAATAACCTTTCGACAGTTTGAATATCTTTCTGCGTTTCTTTACCGCGTTAACTCCTCTTTTAATACGCATGACTCTTTCTCCTTACTTATACCTTATTTCTTGTACGGGATGAGCTGATTCTTCACCGTCAACTCCTGCGTTTCATTCACGAAAGCCGTCTGACGAAGATTTCTCTTTCTCTTTCTGGGTTTATCCCCCGTCTTGTGGTTTTTACCGGATTGCGCTCTTTTTACTCTGCCGCTTCCCGTAATGTCGAAACGTTTTTTCGAGCCGCTATGCGATTTCTGTTTAGGCATACTTCTGTCCTCCGAAATTATTTTCATTCAAATGCAAGGCTTGTCCTTCAAAACACACCTTGCAGAATTGATCTTGTTATTTTGCAGGCGAAAGCAGCATCGTAATATTTCTGCCTTCGTTTGCGGGCTTTTTATCCATGACCGCCTTTCCGCCCAAAAGGTCAAAAAACTCGTTCATGACGTCTACACCCATCGACGCATGCGCATTCTGACGCCCGCGCATGCGAATGGATACCATTACCTTATTTCCTGCTTCCAGGAATTTCTGTGTCTGGCGCGATTTCACGTTCATATCGCCCGTATCGATCGTCATGGAAAGCCGTACTTCTTTCACTTCCACAACTTTCTGATTCTTTCTGGATTCTTTTTCTTTCTTCCCTTGCTCGAACTTAAATTTGCCGTAATCCATAATTTTGCATACGGGAGGATTCGCCGTCGGCGAAATCTTCACCAAATCCAAATCACTTTCTTCGGCAAGATTCAGCGCTTCCCTTGCGCTCATGATACCTAACTGCTGACCGTCCGAGCCGATCACTCTCACTTCCTGATCGCGGATCTCTCCGTTCACCTGATGCTGGTCTTTAATGGTTTTATACCGTCCTTTAATCAATATTTCCCTTTCGGGACAAATACAAAAGCGGGTTGCATATGTTACAACCCGCTCCAAACGATCACAAACCGCGCAGAAAATCTGCGTTCTTCATTTATGATTTTTAGGCTCTTGCCGACGCACTTGCCGCAAGGCGAGAAGTAACTTCTGCTTTACCGCATAATAATATCAGAAATTACCCTCCTTGTCAACTGTTTTTACGCCGATTTTCTTAAAATACTGTCTTTTCGTCGTTTTCTTTTTTTACTTTGGCAATAAACTCATCCAGCTTCATGGAACCGATATCGCCCTTTTCGCGCATACGCACCGCAACCGTTTTTTCTTCCTTTTCCTTATCGCCGACAACCAGCATATACGGAACTTTCTCCAACTGCGCTTCACGGATCTTATATCCGATCTTTTCATTCCGAGCATCTGTCTCCACGCGAAGTCCGGCTGCTTTGAATGCATTTTCCACTTCTTTTGCATAATCCATGGATTTATCCGACACAGGCAGAACTTTTACCTGAACAGGCGCAAGCCAAACAGGGAATTTGCCTGCATAATGCTCGATCAGAATCCCGATAAAACGCTCGATCGAACCGAACACAACACGGTGGATCATGATCGGACGATGTTTCTGACCGTCTTCGCCCGTGTATTCCGCTTCAAAACGCTGCGGCAACTGGAAGTCAAGCTGAATCGTTCCGCACTGCCACGTTCTGCCGATCGAATCGGTCAGGTGGAAGTCGATCTTCGGTCCGTAAAAAGCTCCGTCCCCTTCGTTGACCACATACGGCAAATTCAGCTCGTCCAATGCAAGCCGCAGAGCATTGGTTGCGTTCTCCCAATCCTCATCGCTGCCGATGCTGTTATCGGGACGGGTCGAAAGTTCGACATGGTATTTGAATCCGAACAAGGTGTATACTTCGTCGATAATCTTTACAACGCCTTTGATCTCCGAAGTGATCTGTTCCGGAAGCATGAAAATATGTGCATCGTCCTGCGTGAAGCACCGCACGCGCATCAGTCCGTGGAGCTGCCCGCTCTTTTCATGGCGGTGGACAATTCCAAGTTCGCCCATGCGGATCGGAAGATCTTTATAACTATGCGGGTTCAATTTATAAACCAGCATTCCGCCCGGGCAGTTCATCGGCTTGATCGCACAATCTTCCCCGTCGATCTTCGTCGTGTACATATTTTCTTTATAATGATCCCAGTGCCCGGAAGTTTCCCAAAGGCTGCGATTCAAAATGATCGGAGTCTGGACTTCCACATACCCTTCTCTGGTATGGATCTGGCGCCAATAATCGATCAGAACATTTTTCAGGACCATGCCCTTCGGCAGGAAGAAAGGGAAACCTTTTCCCTCGTTAAGAAAAGCAAACAACCCGAGCTCTTTTCCCAATTTGATATGGTCGCGTTTCTTCGCCTCTTCCAGCATAGTAAAATACGCGTCCATTTCGTCTTTTTTCGCAAACGCAGTACCGTAAATACGCGTCAGCATTTTGTTCTTTTCATTGCCGCGCCAGTATGCCCCCGCAATGCTGGTCAGCTTAAACGCCTTGATCTTGCCCGTCGAAGGCAGATGAGGCCCACGGCAAAGATCCGTAAATCCGCCTTGCTTATAGAAAGAAATTTCTTCTCCTTCCGGAAGATCTTTGATCAGCTCGACTTTGTATTTTTCAGAGTATTTCGTCATCAGTTTGATGGCGTCTTCGCGCGAAAGCGTGAACCTTTCCACGGGAAGATTGCTCTTTATAATATTTTTCATTTCCGCCTCGATCTTGCCGAGGTCTTCCTGCGTAATGGGAGTTTTGAAATCGATATCATAGTAGAACCCGTTGTCGATCGTAGGCCCGATCGCAAGTTTGCTGGTCGGATAGATCGCCTTAACCGCCTGTGCAAGCACATGGGCTGTAGTATGACGATAAATGTCCAAACCTTCCCTGTCCTTTAATGTTATGATTTCCACATCGCAATCCTTATCGACGATATGCGCAAGGTCTACCAGTTTTCCGTCCACCTTCGCCGCCACCGCAGCGCGGGCAAGTCCTTCACTGATATCCTGCGCGATCTGCTTGCAGGAAACCGGTGCGGCATATTCCTTTTTGTCGCCTTTCAAAGTAATGATCATATCTTTGTCCTCCGTCCTTTCTGGTGCCGATTCAATCTTAAAAAATTCACGCCAGCCGATACATCTTTCAGATAAACCGTTTTTACTTGAAAGCATGGCTGATTTCCCGTAAATGTGCAAACAACAAAAAACGTCCTTAAACTGTTCGTTTAAGGACGCAAACTTCTTGCGCGGTTCCACCTTAATTGCCATTTACGGCCTCTCTAACCGTTTTACGGAACGGCATCCGCTGCGAAAAAAAGCGGTTTCAAACGAAACGGCAATACGGAACTTCCAGCACATGTCCCGCTCTCTGAAATGCACGCATCCGCCCTACTTGTCTTTTCCGTTAAGCAGATTGAATTGGTTTAATCGATTATCATTATTTTAATATCTTTGCAGTATTTTGTCAACCTATTTGATTGGGCGAAAAAAATTTTTTTGATCATTTTTGATCATCCAAACGAAACGCGTCCTTCATAAAATCTTTTAAGAAAATTTTCCTGCAGAGCCGTCGGAGAACCCAAACACTCAACTTTTCCCGCTCCGCTTAAAACGATCTCACGGAGTGTATTCATCTCGGCGCTGGCGTCGCCGATGAGCGCCGACCGGCGCAAGCGCCTGCACCGCACATCATATACTTCTCCCCTTTTCAAAAAAACTTTTCCGCGGCTTGTGTTCAGAAGGAACCGCATGAATTCCGTAAGCTGACCTCGCGTAAACACGGGCGGAACGCACGCAGCCACCCCCAGCCACTTTTCCCGCAATTCTTTCAGTCTGAAATTGAAAAAACCGTCAATCGTGTGTCTGCGCTGCTGTGCAAGCCTGGATAATACGTATTTTTTATCTTCCGCAAAATCTGCCGCAATTACCGCAGTCAGGAGGATCTCGCGATCCTGCGCATTCAGGCCTGCCGGAGCGATCTGCCCGCTGAGGATCGAATATTTATAGCCGATACAGATCACATCGGCTATTCTGTCCTCTGCAAGTTTCCGAAATTCCGGTTCCGACGGCTCCGCCCGAAGCGTAAAAACAACGCGGCCCCCTTCAAATTCGATGTGCGCCGTTCTCTCCTTGACCGCCGTGAGCGCGCCCGCTATATAAGCAATATACCTGCAATGTTCCTCCCGATCGGAGACTGTGAATTGTTCCATATTTTCAGTGTATGCGCTTTCATTCCGATTATTTACGATTTCAGCCGCAAAATGCGCGAAAAATAAAATTTTTCGGCGCGATATGTCTCATAACTTGACTAACACGCCAAAAAATCATATAATTAGATGAATAAACGCGAGGTATTGCAGTATGCCGACTCCTGTTCTGATCGCACTCATTGCCGTGCTTGCCGTTCACTATGTGCTGGCGATCGCAACGATCTACATTCTTTTGAAAGACAAGCTGTCCGTCGGGCAGGCAGTCAAAGCTTCTTTGATCATATGGAACATCGCAATTCTGTTGATTCCGATCATAGGGCCGCTCTCGTATCTCGTTTACAGACAATTTGCAAAGAAAAAATGAGGCTCGTTTCGGGCCGCGGAGGTTTTTGGGGTATGGATATGAAATCCGTTGAAAGCAAATGGCAGCAACGCTGGGAAAAGACCAAAGAGAACAATTTCAACAAAAAGAACATGGACAAAAAATTCTATGTTCTCGAAATGTTCTCCTATCCTTCCGGCGCAAAACTGCATATCGGGCATTGGTACAACTACGGCCCAACCGACAGCTATGCACGGTTCAAAAAAATGCAGGGCTATGAAGTTTTCCAGCCGATGGGTTTTGACGCTTTCGGTTTGCCCGCGGAAAATTATGCTATCAAAACGAAGATCCACCCGAAGGATTCCACCGAAAAGAATATCGCTACCATGGAGCATCAGCTCAAAGCCATGGGCGCCATGTTTGATTGGTCGGCAGAAATCAAAACCTGCGAAGAAGACTATTATAAATGGACGCAATGGATGTTCCTGAAGCTCTATGAAAACGGCCTTGCGTACCGCAAAGAGGCACCCGTGAACTGGTGTCCCAGCTGCAATACGGTTCTGGCAAACGAACAGGTCGTTGACGGTTGCTGTGAACGCTGCGGTACGCCCGTTATCAGAAAGGATCTTACCCAATGGTTCTTCAAAATCACACAGTACGCCGAAGAACTTTTACAGGGACTCGACAAAATCGACTGGCCCGAAAAAACAAAGCTGATGCAGCGCAACTGGATCGGGAAATCCGTCGGCTGCGAAGTTGAATTCGAATGCGAAAGCGGCGATAAATTCAAGGTATTTACGACCCGCGTGGATACCATTTTCGGTGTCTCTTATGTTGTACTCGCCCCCGAACATCCGCTTGTAAAAAAACTGGTTTCGGACGAACAGCGCGAAGCCGTGGAAAATTACATTGCAGAAACCGCAAAATCCAATGAAATAGAAAGGCTTTCTTCCGCACGCGAAAAGACCGGCGTATTTATCGGTCATTACGCAATCAACCCGATCAACGGCAAAAAAGTTCCGATCTATGCAGCCGATTATGTCCTCTACTCTTACGGAACCGGCGCCGTCATGGGCGTTCCCGCTCACGATGAACGCGATTTTGCGTTTGCCGCAAAATACAATCTGCCCGTACAAAAAGTTATCGAAAATAAAAACGGAGAAACCGTTTTGCCTTTCTGCGAAGACGGTATATGCGTAAACAGTCTGCAATTTGACGGCCGCTACGGCGAAGAGGCCCGCACGGAAATTTCCAACTATCTTGCCAAGATGGGAAAAGGTGAGAGAAAAGTCAATTACCGCCTGCGCGACTGGCTCGTTTCCCGTCAGAGATACTGGGGCGCGCCTATTCCCGTAATTCATTGTCCGAAATGCGGCATTGTACCCGTTCCGTACAAAGACTTACCCGTCAAACTGCCCTACAACGTACAGTTTGAACCGGACGGAAAATCACCGCTTGCCAAATGCGATGAGTTCATGCACGTAAAATGTCCGCACTGCGGCGGCGACGCGCTTCGCGATCCCGATACGCTCGACACTTTCGTCTGCTCCAGCTGGTATTATCTGCGCTATCCGGACGCTCACAACTCCAAAGCGCCCTTCGATCCTGAAATCGTGAACAAAATGCTCCCTGTCGACAAGTACGTCGGCGGCGCGGAACACGCTTGCATGCACTTGCTTTACGCACGTTTCTTCACCAAAGCCCTTCGCGATATGGGATATTTGAACTTTGACGAACCTTTCAAATCACTGGTACATCAAGGCGTCATCCTCGGGCCGGACGGCAACCGTATGTCCAAATCCAAGGGAAATATTGTTTCCCCCGACGAATATGTTTCCACATATGGAGCGGACGTATTCCGCATGTATCTGATGTTTGGGTTCTCTTATACAGAAGGCGGACCCTGGAGCGATGACGGAATCAAATCCGTCGCAAAATTCCTGGACAGAATCGAGCGCTTTGTTCTCAAAAACAAAGATCTTAAAGGTTCGTCCGACGAAACATACGGCCACGATGAAAAAGAACTTGACTACGCCCGCAATTACGCGATCCGTCAAATTTCGCGCGACATGGAAAACTTCTCTTTCAATACGGCAGTAGCCAGACTGATGGAATACGTCAACGCCCTGTATAAATACGACGGACTGGCTGTGAAGAATGTATCGTTCCTGCGTGAATGCACGCGCGATCTTCTGCTTCTTCTCGCTCCCTGCGCCCCCCATTTCAGCGAAGAGCTCTGGGAAATTCTCGGATATAAATATTCCATTTTTGATCAGAAATATCCGGTATGCAACGAAGAAGCTCTTGTCAAAGACGAGCTTGAGTACGCCGTACAGGTCAACAGCAAGATCAAAACGAAGATGATGATTCCTCAGAATGCTTCCGAAGAAGAGATCCGATCCCTGGTTCTTGCCGATGATACGATTCGCCCTCTCGTAGAAGGCAAAGTTATCCGCAAATTCATTGTGGTAAAAGGCAGACTGATCAATCTCATCGTCTGAGTCGATTGCCGGCAAAACATTAGCTTTTCGAAAAAATCATTATTTAAAACGACGCGATAAAATGATCGCGTCGTTTTTTCCGTTCAGATTTTTATATGTAACTTTTTTAATAAATGTTTCAAAAAAATAAGCCGTCAAGCAATTTTTGCCGACGGCTTTGATAATTTACTGACAAAGTGAATTTCAAATTGTTTATTTTTTTATAGAATTGAATTTGTCTGTCGGCATCTCATTTTCTGCCTCTTTCTGCTCCGCATGCATCTGCTCTTCTCCTTGTTCTTTCTTTTTTTTCTTTCTCCCGAACAAATTGAAAAACCACGCTTCGATCGCATCACCTTTTTTATAAATAAAAATAAAGAGCAAAATGATCGCAATTCCGATCACTCCCCAACACAAAAGTCCCCACCATGTATTGTATGGAATGATCATGCCGCCGACGGAGAAACTGGTCAGAGCAACCGAAATTGCTCTGGATATCAATTGCATGATGATAAAGTATCTCCAAGTCATCGTAGAAAGTCCCGCGACAAAGCAGAGTATATCATCCGGAAAAATCGGCAAGATAAACATTGCCGTCAGGATCCGACGATCTTTCCCTTTTACTTTTTGCAGCCAGGAATCCAACGCCTCACGCCCTACCAACCAGGCGGCCGCCTTATACCCGACGACTCTTCCGATCCAAAATGCGATCAAGGAGCCGCAAACAATACCGATATAGCTATACAAGCACGTCTTGAGCGGACCAAACAGAAAAACCCCCGCTCCTACCGTCAAAACACCCGGTATCGGTAAAAGGAATACCTGTAATGCCTGCAAAATAATAAATACCAGCGGTCCCCAAACTCCCGTAGATTCGATCAGAGCCTGCAAAGATTCCTGCGAGTCGATCTTATCCATCACACCGGTTTCCTGCAGAATATAGAGTCCAAGCAGAATAATTGCCGCGAGCACAAGGCCCGTCAGTAAAAATTTATAAACCACTTCTGTCTTTCGGATGCAGAAAATCACCATTGCCGCAATGTAAAGAATTTCCACGCTGACAGATATGGACGTTATTATATCCGCATGCTTATAAAGAAATCCGCTGCGGAAATTTGCCATGCAGAATACGGTAAAAACAACTACCGCTATCGCTGCCAGTGCTGGTATGAGAAGTGAAATAATTTTTTTGAATACTTTCATAAATAGTCGTTGCGCAAATTTTTGTTCTTTGTATAATATATCCATTCAGAATAAAAAAATGCTTATACTGAAAAAATTAATGGTTATCCCTCAGCCTTTTGATTGCTTCACGAGCCAACGCATCGCATCGATTGTTGTACTCATTGTCCGCATGGCCCTTCACTTTCACAAAACGCACCTGATGTTCCTGTGTCAACGAATACAGCCTTTTCCAAAGTTCTGCATTCTGAACAGCTTTTCCGTCCGATTTCTTCCATCCGTTTTTCATCCAACCGTAAATCCACCCTTCATTGAATGCATTGACAGTGTACGCGGAATCACTATATACAGTAACATCGCAGCTTTCTTTTAGTTTTTCCAAGCCGGCAATAACCGCATAAATCTCCATACGGTTATTTGTCGTTGAAAGTTCTCCGCCGCTGATTTCCTTCTCGATCCCCTTAAAAATAAGAATCGCTCCATACCCTCCGGCGCCCGGATTTCCGGAACAAGCCCCATCGGTATACAATATGACCTGTTTCATCTTTACTCGGACAGTTCTTCCGCCCTTTTCACACACGCCGACACAGCACGATCGATCATTCCTTCCATATCATCTTTTCTGAAAGATTCCACAGCCTGGATCGTCGTACCGCCTTTGCTGCATACGGCAGCGATCATTTCATCGATGGTTTTATCTTCCGTATGAACAACCATCTCAGCGCCTCCGACTACCGTATTTACGGCAAGCGTTTTTGCTTCCTCTTCCGAAAGCCCCTGTTTTACACCAGCACGAATCAAACCATCGATAAACATATAAACATATGCCGGCCCGCTGCCGCTGATTCCCGTTACGGCATTTAATTTTTCTTCCGGTACAATTAAAGTGTTCCCGACGCTGTTAAATATTTCCTGAACAAAAGCACAATCGTCGACATCATCTTCAAAATCAGAAAGATCCAATGCAGCCATACCGAAATTGATTGAGCACGGCAGATTGGGCATAACTCTTGCCACTTTGACATTTTTGCCGAAAAGAGCATCCTTGATTTTTTGTTTTTTCATCCCGGCCATAATGGAAATGACTTTTTCGACCGGTACCCCTCTCAGACTCTCCGCAACCGCGGGAAATTTCTGCGGTTTTACGGCAAGCAGCAAATATTCGCAATTATCTGCAACGTCGCGATTGTTTGCCGTAACGTTGACCCCAAGATCCTCTAAACGCCTCTGCGCTGCCTCCGACGGATCTGAAACAATAATTTTCTTCGGCTTGATGAAATCAATTCCTTTGATGATTGCCTGCGCCATGAATCCGCCGCCGATAACTCCGAGCTTGTACTGTTTTTTCATGTTTTCACTCCTTTTTTTGACAAGAACAGCCCAAAACTGTTGACTTAAAAACAATTTTACTATATAATAAATAAGTGCTTAGGGGAGTGGCTCAACGGTAGAGTAGCGGTCTCCAAAACCGTAGGTTGCGTGTTCGAATCGCGTCTCCCCTGCCACATGAAAGGGTGTCGAAATTTGATACAGTTTTAATTGGACTGTTTCGTTCGACATCCTTTTTCTATTATAATGTATTCAGAGGATTTTCGCAAGCAAACATACAGGTTTGAATTTGCAAAAATCCTCTTTTTTGATATAATATTCCCTCAAAAAAGCTATAGAATGATTTCATCTTTCGTTGTAAAAAAATGGAAAATATTTCCCGGATTTATTCCGCACGCTTCGGCAAGCATTTTACTCGACGTGTTTTCCAAGCCGTTTTCCCAAAAACATTCAAAACATTTTTCAAGGAACCGCATCAGTTCGCATTCCTATTTAACTCGCATCATACACCGCCTTATAAATTAAGTGGTTGTTTTATATTATACGGAAAACGCCTTATTTTGTCAATCCAGAAAAAACAATTCATTCTCCAAAACATAACAAAGCAGATAATTGCTGTTGTCCTCGACTGTTTTGCCATACTTGCGGAAAGAAAAACAAGATATAAAATAGAGGTAGAAAATCTCGACAAAAAGGGTGAAACAATGGCAAGGCGATCGCAATACTATTTCAAAGGCAAAAATTTGTCGAGTGTAAGCCCTGGGGCGTTAAAAAACAACGCTTATAAACGCCTTGTCCAAAAAGATTTTACATTTTTTAACGCCTCAAGATTTGTTCTAACAAAACCTAATATTGTTTTGCACTTAATTTGGCAATTCATCTCTATAGTTCGTATCCTTTAACAGTACTTGTACTCGAATTTTCTTTTTTCAAACAATTTACTTTTTCCGCCTTATCGTTTATAATTTAAAAATAAAACAGAAACGGCGTTTTTCCAGAATCTGTTTTCCTCTAACATAATTTTTCAATTGAATAATATTTATTTAAAACAAGTTTTTTTGTTTCGCTTAATAAAAAAACAAGCAAAACAGCGACTCTTGATACTAAAAAATACTTTTTGACTTAAACCAGCCTATACAAACGTTACATTTTTTGGTCGCATATACTTTATTTGACTTTATGTTTAACATTATTCGACCAAAATAATTTTGCCCGTTGACTTTTTTTGGGTTTAGAGTATACTGGAAAAGACAAAAGCGACTAAGAGGCACGAGATGGATATAAACACAAAATATCACTTTAGAAATAATTTCTTTGATAATCCAAAGTACTACAATGACTTGATTTTATTTCAAATAGGAGAAGCTCTCTGTGAAATCACAGCCGAAGTGAACAACCATTTGCATCTCGATTGGTACGAGTTTTCCTACATCATTTCCGGCAAAGGCGTGATATTTACAAACAATATCGGCACTTCTGTCAAAAAAGGAGATCTCTATTTTTCTTTTCCCCAAGAAATACACCGCATCACTTCGGATAATATAGAACCACTGCGATATATCTTCGTCGCCTTCAATTTTCTCGACAGCTCCCCATTGAAACCTCTTCTCGAAAAATATAAAAAGATAGCGTTCAGCGAAAAAAAGAGAGTCTACAATTCCAACTCCCTTCTGACGCATTTTCAGCATCTGCTTTTCGGACTGGGAAAGGATTCCCTGCTGCACGACCTTACATTCGAGTACGAATTTAAAACCGTCCTTTTAAAAGTGTTTGACATTATAGAATCCGACGATTCAAAAACTTACTTGTTTCAACGGAAAGATCACTACTTGCTTTGTTTCAATATCATGAATTATATTGACAACAACATTACCAGCATAGACGGCGCAATGAGTTTTTCCGAAGTTTTCGGATACAATTATACATACCTTTCAAGATTTTTTAAAAAAATAACAGGGGAAAATATTTCGACCTATATCACAAATAAAAAACTTTTTCTGGCAAAGGAGATGCTCTCTTCCAGCGATACCTCCATAACGGAAATAGCCAATCAACTGCACTACTCTTCCATTCATGTGTTTTCCAGAGCTTTCAAAAATAAATTCAAAATTTCCCCGATCGATTACAGGCGAGCTGCTTTATCCAAAAAACATTAAAAGATGTATTCCTTTAAGCCAAAGATCCCGTTCAGTTTTGTTGAGCGGGATCTTTGGCTTAAAGAATAAAGTTTTCAGTGATCCATCCATTCTGACCTTCACTATCCGGAAACCTCAAAATAAGGCTTCACAGAACTTCAAAGATCCTGGCGGAATACTTATTTTTCAGCTCGATTTTTCCTTCCGAAATCAGGCTATCCTGTCCTTTCGGGAATATTTGCCGACAATTTTGCCCGTTTACTTCACCAATCTCAAATACTTTCTCTTTTAACGCCCACGTATACAGCAGTGCCCTCTTTTTATACCGTAAAATCAGCGCATATCGGTCATTGTTCACCCTCTGCAAACCGTACGGGTATTCGGGGTACGCTCGTTTTACAAAAGAAAAATTCTCCCTGTAAAAACGCAGGGCTTCCGTCAAATAACCTTCCTGCCTCCCGCCGAGAAAATCAATCCTTGAACTTAAAACCAGACACCCTGCCAACCCGTTGACCAGGTTAAATATGATTTGTTCGTCGTCCGGCGCTTTTACCGTCGAAGGATCTCCCTCTTTTTCATAAAATCCTATCGGATACGGCATGGACCATATTCCCAATTTTTCAGGAACATTGTTCACTAGGCTACCTAGAATCAAAGACGGTATCAACTGATAATTTTCCTGATCGCTCATACTCTGCAGATCAAAGTACTTCAATATGCCGTTGTCGCTTCGCATACCGCCGGAAGCACAATTTTCCAAAATCAAATCAGGAAATGTTTTCTTGATTTTTTTATAAAAGCCGCATATTTTTTTATAGTTTTCCCGCAGTGAAAATGATCCCCGACACTCATCCGTCCATAAATATGAATCGTTATAATCTATTTTTAAATATCTGATTCCCATCGTATAATATTTTTCAACGACGGAAAACAAATATTCATTGACTTGCGGTACGGAAAAATTAAAAAAATACCTGCTCGCTGAACCATACAGATCACCGCAATGCTCAATAAACCACTGCGGATGCTCATGAAAAACCTTCGAATTCTTCCCCGCTACTTCAAGCTCCATCCAGATTCCGGGTTTCATTTTTTTTAACAATATATACTCAATCAGAAATGTCAATCCGCTTGCGCCGAGCAGATCCCCATCATCGTTCCAATCGCCTAGCCTGTTCCCGACTTCTTTGTCCCCTTTATACAAATACCAGCCGTCGTCGATTATATAATAATCCAGCCCCAGCTTTGCCGCTCTCTCTATCAGCGCTATTTCAGATCGGTAATCAGGCTTTGCCCACAGACAATTCATATAATCATTAAAAAACGCAACGGGACTGTTCATCTGATTGCTGTTTTTTTTGCGTTTTACACTGTATACATGCTCGCATACATTCTTTTCGCTCTCCGAAAAGACATACAAAACTTCCGGGCTTTCGTAAGCTTCTCTATCGTTTAAAACGATTTTATCGGCAAATTCCCTTTCCTCAAAACAGGAATACAGAAAAAACAACCTGCTGATCTTACCGCCCCATACCCCTTTCTGACACAATTTCGCCGACCAATTTCCAAAGGCTTCCCCCTCCATAAACCAAACCTGCCCGTCCTTTTTTGACAGCATCAGCGACGGATAGTAGGAAGACGTCGTCTGCGAACCGTAATTGTACACCGAAAATTCATTCAGAGAAGGATGGTTTGTATATTTTAAAAAACCTAATTTCCGCAAATCGCTTTGGCTCCATTGCCCTTCCGCCTGCCATTTATTTCTTCGAAAATATAAGCGATATGCTTCCCCGTCATCTTCATATTCCGCCAGCGGCAGCGCCAAACCGAACGAATTTAAAACCAGCCCCTGTTTTTTAGATGTAAAACATGCTTTCAATGTAAACGAATATCCGTCACCAGTAAAATCAAACCTGCATTTTACATTCGCAAAATCCGAATCGTATGCCAATACCATATATTCGCTGCCATATTCAAAATTTGTCTGCACAAAATTTTCCGGATCCATGTTGTACACATCGGAAACCGTGCCGAAAAAACCGTTGTGATTTCCTGCCTGAACATAGGTAAAAGGTAAATATATTTCTTTGTCCGAAAGAGAACCTTCGCGCAAGCCGATTGAATTCAAAAACAAGCCACGTTCTGTTTTAATAAAGCAAAAAAACAATTTGCCGAATTTCAAAATACGAAAACTTTCATCCATATGTCGATTACTCACCCTAATCTAATTACCGGAAGAGACAAAAGAAGTTATACTCCGTCGGTCGGGAATATAACTTCTTGTGACTGTTTAAACGCTCAGATTTTAAACCATGTAAACGGTTTTTTCAGAGCTTTCCGCGCCGCATCCAACATTCCCATCAAATCAATCGTCTCCCCGCTATCCACCTCAGGGATACCCGTTGCAAAAAAGTTGACCAGATGTTCCATCGACCTTTCCTGATACCCTTCCTGAATATTGTAAAACCGAGCCGAACCATCCGGCATTTCCACCGAAACAAGAAAAGGAACGCCGACGGGATCGTCCGTATGCATCTGCAAAAAGCTGGCATATCTCTCTTTGCCGTAATCCACAACAATATTCCTGTTTCTGCCGTTTTGAACCGCCATCAGACGAACAGCACCACTCTTCATAACCGTACACATCATCTCAAAAATGTGGATCGCGTATATATCAAAAACATAACATCCGCAGACAACACATTGCGCCGCCCCGATCGGATTTTCCCTGTACGGCTTCAGTTCATCGGCAAACCGTAACGCCGATGTGGAATACATGGGCGTATTATACTTTTTCGCTAACCCGAACAGCTTTTCCGCCGTCGCTCTATCCGGTGAAAAAGTCTTGTCGATGTATGTCGGCTTTCCACTCTTTAATGCGTATTCCGAAAGTTCATAGTGCAATTCCGGATTGTCCGGAGAAAGCACCACTATATAATCCGATTTGTCTACCAGCTCCTCTACACTGTTGCAACGCTCCACTTTATGTTCCTTACACCATTCGTCCGTCGTCACTCCGTCATACGGAGATACCTCAGTCTTCGCATAGGCATAACATACATCAAACCCAAGTTCTTGCGCACGAGGGTTCTTTCGAATCATATCCGGATAATTGTTGGCATGCCATTCACTCAAGAAATTATCAATAAAACCTATCTTTTTCATCAATCTATACTCCTGTTGTCTGAATTAAAAGTCCTTTTCTCTACACTTGCCTAAAAAACAAACATATTTCTTTATTCCGTTTTCAAAGGTGCATCCTCGTATTCCTTATCGGATATCCGTCAAAACCACGACACTGTTCGACCTCAATATGACATTCGCAGCACCGTTCTTTATTTCCACCGTTCCGCTCTTGCCAACCCCGAGCATTTGCCCTTCCATCGGGATAGAATTTTCGGTGACCTCGTATTTATCCATGCTTCCTTCCCAAAAATTAGGGTTTACTACGGATATCTTTTCTTGCGTTGCGCCGCTGTTTGCGATCAAGTACGTCCACTTCCCGCTTTCATTCTTCAACGCTATCATGCAAATGCTGCTAAATTCGTTCAGATCCGTTGCATAGACTTCGCTGTTTCTGTCCGTATATCTCGTGATGAGAGAATAAGTATAATATTGCGGACGCGCAGCCCAATCCTCGTCTTTATATTTCCAAAGCCCAAGATCCATCATCGTGCCGTCATAATAGCAGTTGCCAAGTATCCAATAATTGACATACGTAAAACCGCTGTCAAGCGCATTGATTAAAAACCTCGCGACATACATCGCCCTTCTGTATGTGTCGGTATCCAACTGCGCAGCCGCCGAAGGAGGATTCGTCATTTCGTCCGAGCCGAACTCGCTCACGCCATAACACTTCCCCGCTGTATCCGCCAAATCGGCAAACGGCTTCATTCCCATCTTCATGATGGCATTATCGTTGCTGTTCCTGAGTTTATAGAACGATCCCGTGTACCGATCGAAAAGATCACCAATGCTTTCAAAAACTTCTTCAAAAATCGTATAATCGGATACTTCCGCCGGCCCGCTCAAACAATAATTCTGACGTATTCCTTCCCTCGTTAGTTTCGCATCAACCGCTTCTATCATTTTACGGTAACCGCCGCTGCGAACATATTCGGGATTCGGTTCAGGGTAAAAACTAATCTCATTGATCACAGAACCGTAACCCATTTCGTCCAAATGCTTTAACGCCGCATAAACCGATTCTGCAAATTCGTCGTTATCGGCAGGAAAATCTACCCACCCCGTTGCCTGGTCTTTATTCAAAGAATTCCAACTGCTCGGATATATACCGTACCAGCTCAAATTCATTTTTATGTCATACTTTTTACATAAATCCAGTACTTTATAGACGCATTGCATTTTTACCGTATTCCAGTTAAATCCGGCTTCGTTCAGAACGTCGGGATCATCGTTGTCGTTTTCCAATTCATACCAATCCGGAATAATACACATTCTGGTAACATCTATTTTCATATATTCCAAACGCTGTTCCCAAATGGCTACATCTTCTTCCGTAATGTTGACATCCAGTCCGTCCAGACCGCAATAGCTGCCCGAAAACATACACTGATCCATCTGAGCGCCAATCCCTTCGAATTTATATTTTTTTGCCGCATCATCGATATCTACACGTGTATATCCTTCCGGAATGATTATGTCGCCCGGACCTAACTCCTTGTTGCCCCCCGTTCCGCAAGAGCAACACATGAACAAAAATACAAAAAATAAAACAGTTGAAATTATTTTTTTCATTGCGATTTCCTCTTTCTAATCAAAATTATAACTGCTGTAACCACCAACAATGACTCACCCACCCAGTGCAAGCCGGGTATATCCAGTACGGAACTGCATCCCTGTCCTTTTTCTGATCGGCTTTCTGCAACCAATGTAAATGGCTGAGAATAAATATAATATTGACCTGCCGTAGAAAACATTTTATACCGATACATCGCCACCGACGTTCCCTCTTTGACAGCTTTCCAGCTGTTTCCGTCAGTCAATTCGAATGCATCCCCCGAAATCAGTACAGGCTCCGCATTAGCGTCATCCGTTAGATCCGCTGCCGAAGTTTTGTTCCCTTCATAATCGCTCCTCGAATAGTACTCTCCCAAAAGTTTTACTTCCGCTTCTTCGCCCACGGCAGTCCTGTATTCCGTTTGATTTGCAGAAATTGACCGTATCATGTCGGAAATCATCGCAACTCCGTCGATCGTTAAAGACGCACAACCCCGCATCATGAATTGCTCCAATAAACTCGAATCTCGCAAAGTCCATACCTGAACCCCTAATCCGCGAAGCTGAATTTGCTGTATCATTTCCTCGGTAACCACATTGTAACCGGGATTATATACGCAATTATAATTTTGAACAGATTTAAAAAGGCCGCGCAAGGTCTGGCTTAAATCAAAGTCTCCGTTCTTATAAATATCATGCTTTTCATCGTAAATTTTTTCGTAAACCCTGAAATCCTCGCTCGAAAGCGCCCCTAATCCGATACTCGGCTCATTTTCATAAACATAACCCAACGAAGGCTTGGAAAAACAGATTATAACGCATTGATTTTCAAAGTTATATTCGCGGACAAGCGCAACGACGGCATCGGCCAATTCTTTCGAATAATCTTTCAATTCTATTACCAACATACAATTCGTCTGTTTAAAGTATTCAATAAACTGCCTCAGCGTCGGAATGCGGTAAGAATCATCATAATTCTTGTAGGTGTAACTTTTCAGATCGGCATAACTCGTCGTTTCCACCGTGCCCGTCGCATCCATCATCGTACCCAGCGAACTGTCATGCATTATGACTAACTCTTTGTCCAATGTAAAGTGCACATCTACTTCCACATAATCTGCCCCGTCTGCATAAGCTTTTTTCGCACTTTCCAAAGTGTTTTCCGGACCAAACACCGAATATCCGCCCTCGGTCGCCCCAGAACCTCTGTGACCGATAAAAAATGATTTCCTTACAATCGAATTTTGCTTCCCGAAAAAATCCTCATAAACTTCGGAATACACCTGCAACGAATCCGCAGCGATTCCGTTTGCTCCCGTCAAAATCGTCTTTACGGCACTGACCGTTGTCACATCCCCGTCTTCCGCCCAAACAGTCAGATACCTCTTGCGGAGAGTATCGACAAAGTCCACCGTCAGCGATTCGGATTTCAAAAACACAATCTTTGAAAAACCAGCGTTCACTGCTTTAATAATTTCTTCTTCGCATAAATTTTGTTCACGCAGGTCTAATACGCCGCGCAGCAACGGAAATTTGATCCGAGCCGAATATAAGATCTCCGGCTCCTCCGAAACGATGAAAGCATCCTCTATTCCGCAATCTTTCTGATAGTTTATCAAAGCGGACAGGCTTTCCTCGTCCAAAACTTTAAAAGCCGGTACATAATGATCTCCTGCTTCTGCAAGGAACTCCGATACCGAACAAAGTTTTTCTGAACCGTATACGACATCCAATGCCGCGTCAACCGTCACAAATATGATATTTACGCAGGCATTCTTCGCCGCTGCAATGTCCGAAACCTCCTTTACTTCAAAAATCGTTGAAGCGGGCTGAACAACCGTTTCATTACAGACAAGTTCGTTATATCCTGCAAGAGAAACCGAACTCTCTTCCGCTGAAACCATCGAATCTTTGCCCGCTAATAGCAATAAAATATCCGACAATATCAGCAAAAGCATCGCTATCGCCAAACAAAGTGACCGAGTTTTCATAATTTCGATACTTACCGGCTGTCCTTTCGGACAACCGGTAAGTCATCCCCCCCCTTAATTCTTCTTTTTTATGACCGCCACGCTTGCGATCGCCAAAAGGAATATCGATACCGAACCAAACGCAGTTAAACTGCCATTACAGCCCGTTTCTTCATTCGAGTCAGGTTTTCCTTCGGTATCACCCGAAGAAGACCCCGTGTCATCCTGTTCGATGTTAATATCAACTACATTGAATTCCTCTTGACCGTCATTCGTACTCGCAGTGATTTTAATTTTGAAAAACTCTTCCTTTGTCGCTTCATATACCCATTGTCCGTTGGAAACTTCTCCAATCGCTTCATTCGTTTCATTGTTCACAACCTTATAAGAAAGTGTTGAGTCACCCTCGTAGAAAAAAGCATTCGAAAGATTCAACCGAATCGTTTCTCCCGTATAATACACGTCTTCAGCCCGGAATTCGTAATTTCTTTCAATCTCATAAACGGGCTCGGGTGCATATTCGGAAACACGCAGTTCCGTCACATGCAGATACTGACTATCATCCGATTTCCCTTTGGCAAGGAAATTGAAATAAATACCCGTCGACAAATACCAGCCTCCCTGATATTCTTCACCCTCGATCTCCGCTTCATAAACGTACCACTGGCCGTCGATCACTATGGAAAGTTTCATTCCCGTCTCAGTATCTGCTGTAGTAATCACAACCGTGTGTTCTTCTCCATCCATCAACAGCGTTCCCGCATCAAAAGGACCGTTCCCTTTCCCGTCCGCTATGGTGATCATTTCGGAAGGATCCATCTGAATTGAATATTTCCCGAGAGTAAACGTGTTGACCGAAATCCATCCCGACTGCGAAAATTCTATCAGAATCTCTTTTCCGACAGCTCCTGTCTGGTGCCAATAGTCAAAGGATGTGTTGTATAAAGTTTCACTCTTTGTCAAAGCAATTCCGAAACGCGATGTCGTGTCGGCAGGGAAATTTTCCGGATCGGCTTTCTGGGCTTCGGAAAGTTCTCCGTTCGCCTTGAATTTTAACGTCACCGTTGAATCCGCCGCGACCTTCTTTTCCAAAAATGCCGCGGCTGCCTTTTCATAGGCATAATTCTTCAGCATGATCCCGTTTTCATCCACCAGCAAACTGTCACTTTCTGCGCGCAAAGATCCCGCAAACAGGTCGCTGTTTTTCGAAACGTCTTCCGATTCCGTGTCTTCCTCAGGCACGGCGGGAAGCGGTTTTTCCGGTTCGATCCCCTCAAAAACATTGGAAATCGTCAAGCTGGAAACGGTAAGGTATTCTTCATCGCTGAGCGTGACATCTCCCCAAGCCTGCATCCCGACAGAAAAATAATAATCGCCTTGAATATCAGCTCCGTCTATCGCAAAATTTTCCACATAAGCCTGGCCGTCCACCGAAATCGTCAGTGAAATACCCGTTTCTGTATCGTTTTTAATCACCGTAAACGTATGCTCCTGCTTATCCAATACGTTATAATCCCCAGGCAGCGTACCGTTCTTTTCGGAATTTCCCGTTGCTATTACTTGACTGTCATAGGTAGCGTTGCTTTTTAACGTAAGCTCCAACCACGCAGGTTTAAACTCCATGTTGATGATCTTGCCCATATTTCCCGTCGACGCCCACGGATAAAGAGAAGCGTTTTTATAAGTCTGCGTGAAACCCAGCTGCATGACAAACCTTCCGTTTGTTCCGTCTTTGGCATATCCGTTCATCTTTACGGAAACCGTTTCCCCGACCGATACTTTTTCTTTATAATATACTCCTGCCGTGCCGTTTGAAATCGAATTGCCCCAACCGCTAATATGAATCCCGTCGTCTTCATATGCAACTGCGCCTTCGGCAATATTCGTGTTCGTCTCCAAAGAATCCGCTGAAAGCGCTAAATTGAAAGGTTCCTGTTCCGCCTGGGCTGAAAGAAGCATTGTCCCTGTACTTAATGCCATCACGCATACAATTAAGCAGAGAACCGTCAAAATTTTTTTCATCCGATTTTTCCTCCTTATTTTTCTTTTTATGCTTTATTTAATAAATATTGCTGCGTCATCCAGTCAACATATTCCGAGGCTATGGTATAAAAATATTTTACTCCGTCCTCTTCTCCAGGTTGAGTAACTCTCGGATCTGCACTCCCGTCCCAGGCTTTATAAATGACAGCTGTCATCATACGATTCTGAGCGGCGTTGAAATTGTTGTAAACTTCGTCCGCAGGCTTGAATAAAAACATCCCCGTCAACGCATCTTCATAGCATTCTGCATTGCGCGCTATTGTGATCCAACTTCTTTCCTGCTCCGTATATCCGGTATACGTTCTGTCAGAAATACTTTTGTTCTCCAAAAGCTTCAGCGTTCCCGAATAACTCGGCTTCGTTATGTAAGATTCCGACGGATAGCTGTACTCATTTTCTCCCACTCTTATCCAGTCTTCCCCTTCTATTCCGTAAGCGCAAAGCTCATAATTCTCTTTGCTGGCATAAACCCAATTCAGATACTCAAGCATCAATTCCAGGTTTTGGCTCCTGGGATTGAGCACCATCCCACTGTATGCAGACGCTTCGGCACGGAATCCTTTGATCTCATTATTGTCCTTATCCAACGTCAAGTTGCCTTCTTTATCCCCCGCACTGAGCGGTCCGATAACCGTCAGCTCGGCTTCAGGGTTATACTCTTTCAAACGCCGTGAAATACGGATAAGTTCGTCAATTTTCGGATTTCCGACATAAACGCCGACCTGTTCGCTGTAAAACCACTGTTCTCTCGTCGTATAAGTCGTCGTAGCCTCAAATTGCTCCCAAAGCCCTTTCTTCGACCATTGATACGCATATTCCAAAACTTCGTCGTAATTTTCATGCAAATAACCGGGTATCACTTCCGAAACGCTTCCGTCATCGTTATAAAGAACGGAATGAGACGCATAACTCGGTCTTCCTTCTACCACACCGGATGTGAGAACATATTCAAGATCCCAAGGCGCACCCGCCAGCGGGATACTGCATCCGGGAATTTCGTCCTTGAATTTCTGAAGCATGTCTTCAAACTGTCCGATAGTCTTCAAAAGAGTAAGGCTGCCTCCCGAGCTTTCCGCCTCCGCAGCATCGTCCGTATATCCGACTTGTTTCATCCAGTCTTTTCTGATAAGTATCCCGTAATCCTTCTGCTCGCTTACCGAAGGGATACCGTATACCGCTCCCGTTACTGTTGTCAACGCCCCCATATTCTCCCCGACATTCTCCACGATATTCTCGCAGTAATCCTCAGAAAGATAGTCCTGCAGATCTGCCGCCGCATTTCTACGGATGAGATTATCGTCTACCCCCGCAATACCGAGATAGGATATCGCCGCATCCCAGGAAGAACTTGCCATAGAGTTCCCGACAGCATTCGCAAAATCCGCCTTGTTATAAACAAGAAAATTCAACTTGATGGCTTTCCCTGTATCCTCTTTGAATTTTCGTTCCACCGTTTCAGTTACTTTTGACTCGTTGACGCCTTTTACTCTGTCGCTGGCAATGAACACCGTCAGCTGCGTGGCTTCCCCGGAATCCGTATTTCCCGGCTCCCTTTCTGGTCTGTCCGAACACGCTGCCGCACCCAAAATAAAAGCCATCGCCAACAGCCCAATCAGTATTTGTTTGATAATTTTTCTCATAAATCCTCCTTATTGCTTCATGTAAAAATTTGCCGTGCCCTTAAAATAAATAATTTTGATACCGTCTAACAATTTCCGAATGCAATCGTCTCACTCTTTTACCGCTCCCACGATCGTTCCGTTTATAAAATATTTTTGCAAAAAAGGATAGACGCAAACGATCGGCAAAGTAGCTACTATAATTGCAGCATTCTGAACACCTATTTGGGGAACGTTGGACGCTCCTCCGCCCGCTCCGCTGGATATCGAATCCATGTTTATGATCATGTTCCGTATGACATACTGTATGGGATACAGCTCGCTGTGGTTCGGATCGATAAACAGGCGCGCCGTCGTCCAGCTGTTCCATTGGTTTACCGCAGCAAAGAGCGCTACGGTCGCTATCACCGAAGCGGACAACGGAATGTATATCTCAAATAAAATCCTTACATTCCCGGCTCCTTCTATTTTAGCAGATTCTTCCAAAGAATCGGGAAGTGCCGCAAAATAGTTTCTTAAAAGAATTATGTTCCATGCACTTACTACAACGGGTAGGATCAGCGACCAAAGATTATTGAGAAGATTCAGATCCTCTATCAATAAGTAGAACGGAACCATTCCCCCGCCAAACAACATGGTAATGACCACATAGATGTTCAGTATCTTTTTTCCGAATAAATCATGCCTGGATAGCGGATATGCCAGCAGGGCATTCACCAGCACCGACAGCACCGTCGTTACCAAAGTAATGTAAACCGATACGCCAAGCGACCTAAGTACCGTGCTTCCCGCAGAAAAAATGTACAGATAAGAAGCAAAACTGAAATCTCGGATAAAAAACCCCGGTCCGTATTTGGCCAGTGCGCGCTCGCCCGAAAACGAAGAACTGATGATTATAATATAGGGAAATATAAAGATCACAAACAAAATCAACATAATGGTAATGTTTATTACGTTGAATATTTTTTCGCCTCTGCTTTTTAACATGGTTTTTTCTCCTTTACCAAAGCCCGGGGTGATCGCGCTTTACGAGAAGACGGTTTGCTCCTATGATCAATATCAACGAAATCACACTTTGGAAAAGCCCCATCGCCGCACCGCTGCTATATTGATCCACACTCGATAATGATCCGAATATCGCCGTTCCCAGAACGCTGACCTTGTCTTTCAAATACGCATTATTTTCTCCGCAGAGCGCAAGGATCTGTTCATAGTCATCCTTGATTAAATTCCCCATATTTAAAATAAAGGTGAAACTGATGACCGGCATGAGCCCGGGCAGCGTAACCGTGAATATCTGCCTCCACGCTCCAGCCCCGTCGATCGATGCCGCTTCATACAATTCGGAATTGATGCCGCATATCCCCGCAAGAAAAACAATCGTTCCGTATCCCACGCCTTTCCAAACAGATGTCAATGTCAGAATCGTCCACCAATGCGAAGGATCCGAATACCATTTTATCGGAGATTTCCCGAACATCTGCAGCAGATTGTTCAATATGCCGTTGTTCGTCGTCAGGAAGTTATACGCAATTCCCGATATCATGACCCACGACAGAAAATAAGGCAAATATGAAACCGTCTGCATAATAGATTTGAATTTCTTGGAAGCCAAATATGTAAACAACAACGCCAAAATGATGGAACCAGGATATCCTACTATAAACTTTAACAGCGCAATTATGATCGTGTTCCGCAACGTGATCCAAAAATCCCATCGTGGATCAAACATATTTATAAAGTTCTGCAAGCCGACAAATTCACTTCCAAAGATCCCGCGCGCGGGATCGTATTTCGTAAATGCCGTATATATTCCCGCCATAGGCACATAACAGAAAATCGCAAGCATCACTACGCCCGGAAGCACCATAAGATAATACGAGTATTCTTTCTTTAAATATCTGAGTCCGCGGCTCTTTAAGAATTTTTGTAACCACTTCTTTTTGATCGCAAAAAATACAAGCACCCCTATTCCCAAAGCCAAACATGCAAGCGCAGCGATCATTCCTATTGAAACAGATTCTTCGTAAACGACATACCCCACAAAATTGGATGCGGTTTTCGTTTCCTTTTCTATCGTTCCGTCTGCCGCGGTCAGCGTGGAAATTTCAAATTCCGTAGGATAAATCACAACCGTCTTCCCGCCGTTCGTGATCTCCATGTTTTCCGAACTGTAATATTTGACCTTCCCCGGAAGATTGAGCGTCACCTTTTCTATAAATTCCACATCATAATTCAAAAAAGTGAAAATTTTTAAATCAGTGCCCGCCAAACAGCTGTCCAAAAATGCATCCGCTTCCATCGCCTCCCCAGACTCGTAATTTATCGGTCGGATCGATATTCCCTCCGCCAAAGAAGAGACCAATTTCCCGTTCGCATATTCCAATGTCTCAAATTGACCGTGCCCCCACTTCTTTAAAAGACTCCGCGTATTTGAATTTTCTACAAAATCTTTCCCCGCTTCCAGTTCATACCTGCCCACATATTTCAGGTTTTGTATCCTCGCCAATTTGAAATCCAAAATAAAAGCTTCATCCGTTTGACTGACTTTGTTCAACTTGACCTGAACGATCGTCCAATCCGTGTTGTAGGCTTTTAAATATTCGTCCACCGCCGCTTTGAGCTCGTCTTCCGTTTCAATACCCGTTTCGGACAGAGCTGCCCGCGATATCGTGAGAACCGCACTGCCTGATCCGTCCTTATTCAAATCTATTTCCAACGTTGCACAACCGCACAGAGTAAAAAGCATGAATAAAACGAGCAGCAAAATTATACTCAGCCTTGTAGTCTTTGCCATTTTTCCTCCTTCATTGTCCTCACAAATTCGCTCGGATAAACTTGATTGCACCCTCTATATCCTCATAGGGATTTTCGCCTGCTTCTCGCTCAATCGTGAGATATCCGTTATATCCGATACGCTTCAAAGCCGCAATATACCGCTTCCAATCCACATCGCCTTGACCGATAGGCAATTCCTCAAACCCTTTGCAGGCATTGAGCGCTTCCACCCCTCCGACCGCAAACGCATGATAAACCGCTTCCGGATCCAGATCCGCATCCAGCTTCCGCCCGTCTTTTACATGCGTATGCACGATATAATCTTTGAGTATCTCGACCGCTTCCACCGCATCCTGCCCCGTTACCATGGTAAAATTTGCAGGATCCAAATTTACGCCTATACCACCGTCTGTCTTATCAAGAAACTTTTTGAGAGTATTTGCCATTTCCGGCCCCGTTTCTATTGCTAATGTCATGCCCTTGGCGTAAGCATATCTGCCGCACTCGTTCATCGCTTTTAACATCACGGAAAATCTTGGATTTTCCGTATCTGTGGGTATGACCCCTATATGCGTGGTAACAATACTCGTTCCAAATTCCTGTGCCAAATCTAAAATTCGTTTGGTTTTTCTGATCCGTATTGCATTGTCCGCTTCTATTTCAAAACCGTATCCGCCCATATCCCCGCAAAGCGCGGAGATTTCCAGGCCGTTTTCCTTGAGCAAAGTTCTGTAGAATTCTTTGCGTTCGCTCGTCAATTCTTCCGGATTGAATATCCCCGTCGTGGCATATATCTGCACACCGTCAATCCCCAGCCGACGAGCTGTCAAAAGTGCTTGCTCTAAAGGCAACTTTAAGCAATCCGTCACAACTCCGATTTTCATGGATCACCTTCCTAAATCGTCAACTTTCTCGACCTTTCCGCTCGACATGGAACGGAAACATGCGTCCAGAACCTTCATCACGATCCGATTTTCTTCATGGGTGATCAACAATTTTTCTCGCCCCTCCACAACAGCAACAAAATTTTGATAAAACTCTTCCCATTTCGGAAGCTCGGGGATCGGCGCCTCAAATTCCTTTAAATCTTCCACCGGACGCGGCGCCATCGTACTCGAACGACCATTCGCCGTAAAAACAAAACCGTGCTCCCAATTTATTTTCTTGATGTTCGCTTTGATGACTTTCCCCTCCGTCGAACCCCAAATAGGAACCAAAGCAGTCCCGTCATCGCCGCTGATATGCCATCTGTTTTCTCCGATATAACACCAACTGTCCACCACGATCTGATACCTGACACCATTCGCAAACCGCACAATAATCTTATTACAGTCATCGACTTCTTTAAACATTACATTAACGGCATCAACAAAAACATCCACCGGACGGCTATGCACCAAGTCTATCATTTGATCGATAAGATGCACGCTCCAATCGTACATCATTCCTCCGCCCGAAACTTTCGCGCTCCGCCAATCCCCCGGAAGCCCCTTGCATCCGAACAAGCGCGAATCAATATAATACGGTTTGCCGACCAAATTGCTGTCTATGATGTTTTTGACCACCCGATAATCAGCGTCCCAGCGCCGATTTTGATGCACAGTAAACACCTTTCCCGTCTCTTCCGCAACACGCAGGACTTCATCCAATTCCGCAGTATTCATACATACGGGCTTTTCACAGACTACGTTTTTGCCTGCTTTCATCGCCGCTATGCTGTAATCTTTATGAAAATTGTTCGGAGTCGCAATCAAAACCATATCCGCTTCTTTGCAAGCAAGTGCCTCCTCTGCTGACGAAAAATTTTTTATGCCGTTTTTTTCGATCACTTTTCCTCTTTCGGGGCGAATATCATACGCTCCGATCACCGCTATGTCCGGAATCCTGTCTCGTATGTTTTCATAATGCCATTCGCCTTGGTTTCCGAAACCTATAATAATCATTCCGTGTTTCATACGCTTTCCTTTTAAAACTTAATTTCTTCTCTCTTCTCTGCCGATTGATACAACGCATCTAATAACCTGGCAGATTCAAGAATATTATCTACGTACGTTTTTGTATGTTCGCCCGTTCTCGTCGCTTTTAAGAATGCCTTATCTTCCATTTCCATATGATTCGGAATATTGTATTTGTATTCAATTTTCTGCAATTCACCTTCGTCCCCCGTCGTATAGAACTCGAACATTCCGCCATACTTGAGCCGGGCACCACCTTTATCGCCAAGAAAATCAATAAACATTTCGTCTTCACCGATGTTTTGCGCCCACGCTCCATTAAACGAAACCGATGCCTTATCCGTACGGATATATCCGGAAATCAGATCTTCAACATCATTCGTTCCCTTCAGATCTTTCGTGTCCTCCGCCCACATGTCCAAATATTTATAATCCGTCATGTTTTTCCCGATTTCGTTATAGGCATCACAAGTAACGGTCTTTATTTTCGCTCCACCGAGAATGTACAAGATCAGATCCAAAAAATGAATTCCCCAGTCGATCAAGACTCCACCCCCAGATTGCGCCTTTGTCGTAAACGCGCCTCCCAATCCAGGAATACAGCGATAACTTCTAAACGAACAGTATACATGGTAAATCGTCCCGAATTTGCCCTTACGGTTCATCTCTTCAAGAAGCTCCACAGACTTGTTGTATCGATTGCATACCCCAATGTTCAGAAGTTTCCCTTGCCTCTTCGCCTCTTTTGCCATCTCCAAAGAAAGTTTATAGTTGACCGTGATAGGCTTTTCGCAAAACACATGCTTCCCCGCTTTCAACGCATCCATTGTGATAACATAATGGGCATAATTGGGTGTCAAAACATAAACGGCCTCAACCTCCGGATCAGATAAGGCTACTTTGTAATCGGTTATAACATTTTCTACAAAATCATATTCCGATTTTATTTTCAACGCCTTATGTTCAATAATATCACAGGCATACTTAACCCGTACATTTCCCAAAGCCCTGAAAGACGGAAAATGTGCATTGTTTGCAATCCTTCCGCACCCAATGACCGCAATACAGTATTTTTTATCCATAAGAACTCCTCCTCTGCGCCATTTCTGATTTTTTGCAATTCAAGTATATCAGAAAAAATTTTCTTTGTCTTTAACATAATTTTTTAATTTATTTAACAATATTTTTCCTTTTTAAGGGTTGTTTTCTCCTTCACGAAAAAAGATATACCCAAAATTCACCACAAACGAAACTGCCGACAGCATCATTTTTCAACAAGAAATTTTTTTATAAAAAAGAGCTTATTCGGCACCACCGAATAGGCTCTTTTTCTCTGTCCTTAATTTCATTAATCTAAAAAACAAACATTTTTCTCAGTTCTTCGACAATTTCCCACACTTGTCTGCTTTTTTCTTACCTAATGCAGGCCGCCGAACGGCGGCCCGCATTTTTCCGTTAACTTTCTTTCCTCCTTCAAAAGCAAGCGATATTTTATCTTTTGTTATACGCACGGCAAAGTGCTGCAAGACTCCGGGATTTAACAAAAATTGATATTATTTTCTCCGGCTTTCAAACAAATTTCTTTCCCGTTAAGTCTCATTACAGCATGTACATTTTCTGGTATGCGTATTTTTGCCTTAAAAACGCCATCCACGTATTCCCATTCAACCGAAAGTTTTCCGTACCGCGTTTCCGTGCCGCCTCGGACAAAACATCGATCAGCAAAAACACATGGACTGATTTCACATTTATCGTATCCGATCCCCTTATTTTTGATCCCCAAAATGTTTCTGTAAACCCAATTTAAAACTTCGCTGTACATTTGATGATTCCGCGATCCGATATCTGCCTCCCAATTTTCCCAGAAAGTCGTCGCTCCGTTTTTCCTCCAATATCCATATGACGGATATTCTTCATTCTGTAACATTTTCAAAGCAGTCTTTTCGTATCCGAAATCAGTCAAGGCGTTTAAGACGGCTTTTGCACCCAAAATCCCACAATAAAATCCGTACCCACTTTCACAAACCGCACCGTTCAGTTTACAGGCAATCTTTTCGGCCTGCTCTCCCTCAACAATGCGAAAATACAGCACTTCCGCCATTGCGCCGATGCTGTCATTGTCAACCGTTTCCCCTTTGATATATTTTGCACGGATATTCCTTTTAACCCGATCTGCCTCTTGCCGATAAAAATCCCGCTCTTTCCGCCCCAAAACTTCTGCCATTCTCGCCATTATTTCAAGCATCTTATAATAATAACAGGAATCGGACAATTCATTGGACATTATTTTTAAATCCTTGACGGCAGGCGGACACCAGTCGCCCAATCCATAACAAACCAATCCTTCTCTTTCCCGCGTACGTGCATAGCTCAAATATTTTTTTGCCGCGTCGTAAACAAGCCTGTAACAACAATCGTCCCCAGTCTCCACATAATAAGCATCCGCCAAGAAAAACAGCGCACTATCCCATGCCGGCCCGTTCCCCCAATTATACCCCCAGCCGGAAGTGGGAACTATACAGCAGATCTGCCCGTCTTCCCTTTGAGTATCGCAGATATCCGCAAGCCATTTTAAATAAAAATTTTTCATGTCATAACGGAACACTGCATGATGACAGGATACGGCAGCATCTCCCGTCCAACCGTTTTTTTCTCTGTGCGGACAATCTTCGGATATTCCGTGGATATTATTCACAAAAGAACGGTTCCCCGCTTCCACAATCCAGTTGATCAAATCGTCCGAACAGATAAATTCCCCCTTCTGCCTTAAATCCGTATGCACCTCCAATGCCGTAAGCTCCGAAACTTTTCCGCTCCCGCCGCCGCTCACTTCTGCATACTGAAAACCATGATAGACAAAAGACGGATGCCAGACTTCTTTTTCGCCGCCTTTGAATGTATATTCGTCCGTCGCAAAAGGAAACCCTTTCACATAGCAATCAACGTTGCTCATATCCAATTCCGCACCATGCAGCTTTTCCGCGTAACGTATTCGAACAGTTTGGCCTGCCTCACCGTTCATGGAAAGTTCACAAAATCCGGATATATTCTCTCCAAAATCATAGATCCATCCCGCGGCACTTTTTATGATTCGTTTCGCATGAAGACGCCTTATTATCCTGATCGGTTCCGCTTCCTGTTCTTGCAGCAAACCACCCGGCCCGTTTACTTCCGCCGCTTGTTCCCAGCTTTCAAATTCTCCTTCCCAATCCGTTTCCTTTCGCGCATCATAATATTCTCCTGTTCTGACCGCGTTATGAATACAGGGATCGTGCAGATTCATCCGCCAGGAGCCGTCAGTTGCGCAAACGCTTTCTTCGTTCACAAAAATCTCGGCAATCAGCTTCGGATTATCCCTCCACGCGGCACACCAAAAGCCCCAGGTATCTTCCGTCGGCTGATTGTAAAAACCGTTTCCCACCCGAACAGCTATGATGTTTTTCCCCTGTTTTATAAAATTCTTCAAATCATATCTGCAAAACAAAACCCTTTTGTCATAAGCTGTGAATTGCGGGGATAAAACATCGTCATGGACTTTATGACCGTTCAAAAAAACTTCATGACACCCGATCCCGGATATCAAAATTTCCACTTCTCTAATCGTTACACTATCAATATAAAATTTCTTTGCAAACATCAATGCAGGACTGAGCTGTCCATATCCCCGTTCCATAATACGCCCGTACCCCGCAATCCATTTTGCACTCACAAACGACGCAACCATTTTACCTGCCTCCTGCCGTATAAAATTAATACATTGTATTCATATTATCATACAGCTCTAAAAAAATCAACAAAATCTTAAATTTACTGATCTCTGTTGCATAACCAAATTAACACGTAAAAAAATCAATTCCGTGCTTCACATTAAAATAGATTATCTTCAAATCTTGGTCAATTCGGTTTTAATAACACAAGAGCGGAGGCAAAAAAGCCTCCGCTCTTGTGTTATTAAATTACTAGGGTAAAAGAACTCTTCTGTATTTCCCTTACTGTCCTTCTCGTGACACGTACACTTTATCTCCGACAATTATCAGCGCATCAAAAGCATAGCCATTATATTTAAAATTGTAAACTTTTCTGAGAGTTGTAAGGTCGTAAATTCCTTGACTTGTGTACAGATAACCGTTTAATACAAACTGGACATTTCCTTCATAACTTCCAATAATCCCGAAAGTTTCAATATCATAAATATAGTATTCGGAAATAATCATGCCGTTGACAAATATACTGTCTTCAACTTCTAAATCGAATGACAAATTTTGATTCTCTAAAACCTTTGCAAAGGTTGTAAGGTCAATTACAATTACAGTATTTGAAGAATTATATTTGTTTGAAAAGCTGATATAAAGTTTATCGCCATATATTTTTGTATCGAAACCATACTCATAATCTGACGGGTCATAATAATAAACAGTTTCATTTTTATCGTCAAGAACCGAAATTCTGCCGTTAGTTTTTACAACTTTATACGAATTATAAACACCGATTAGCAATCCGTTTACCGTAAAGTTTGAATCAATACTGCCTGTAGCCATATCTAATTTATAGCCGGTATAAGTTGAATTCCATAACCCGTCTGTATAAATAACGTACAAATAATTCCCGTCAACAAACATATCCTTTATGTAGCCCAGATAGTATTCACAAGGTAACTGTACTTGATACCGTTAATCTCTACCTGCGCAATATCCTGAACAATTTCTTCTTCGTCGTTAAGAGATATTCTGAGAATAAAGTCAATTTCGTATTCCAATCTTTCAAAATACGCCTCGTCTGTTTCTCCTTCCGGTGTCAAATATTCTGCTGCGGAAAAATTAATGTTTTCGCTGATTCCCGAAACAGTCTCGGATTCATTCCATTTCCCATAAACTTTTAAAGTTTTTTCTCCGGCGTCAATAATGCAAGTTTGTGTTGATTCTCATCTATAAATGTAGCACTTAATTCAGCAGAATATCCATTATCTGCTGCAACCTTTACGCTTTCAGAAATAGTGCTTTTACCACTTCCATTTTTGCCGTAAACCAAACTAATTTTATCTTCTGGTTTGCTAAAAAAAATAAACTTCGTTTCATTTAAAAAACATTTATCTTGTATGCTAATCCCTCTAATTTTATCTATCATAGATTTTCCTCTGTTGTTATTACTTTGCTTAAAATTTATATAGTATTATTTTTAGAAACTATTGAGCTTCCCTTTGAAGATCACAAAACCAACCATTATTAATTTTTAAGGAAAGCGCCTTGCAAAAATTGACTTTATATCTCTTTCATTCGATCTAAGTTACAAAAAAATTTTTGAGCATAAATAGAATTTAAATGCATCTGAGCGAAGACACCCTATATATCCCCTTTATCCCCTTTGAAAATTTATACTTTCAGTAATTATTCAAAATGCTTTTTCTATCATAATTTACCATTATTTCTATTATAAATAGCATGTAATATAAATGTCAATACTAGTTAAAGTTTTAATTAAAATTAGTTTTTTTTAATAAACTTTTACTCCAATAATATAGTTGCCCTAAATTTTTAGAAAATTTGAAAATTTTAAAAAAATTTAGCCTCAAAAACGCCATTTTTAAGCGTTTTTGAGGCTTTTTTGCCTATTTTTATGCAATTTTGCGCTATCGGGATAATCGCGTCTCCCCTGCCAGGATATCTCAATCACAAGAATTTGTGGTTGAGATATTTTTTATATGCAGAATATATACCGCCCCGGCAAAAAGTTTCAGTACTGTTTATTCTGATTACTTAATTGCTTCTATTTTAGCCGAAACAACAAATAATGTCAAACGTTACCATTCATTTTTTTCTGAGCATCCCATATTCATCCAGTCAAGTACCACCGGCTGAGCCGGTGGCTTGATTAGGCGCTTCAAGCGCATGGTACCGGCGGCACTACTCGTGCTTGAAGTTCCTGACAATTGCAACAATTTTTTAGCGGCCACCTCTCGGTGGCTGTCTTTTTATTTGCTTCCTTTTACCGGCTCTCCCGTGAACGGGTCTCCTGTTTTACTTTTGTTGCGATTGTCAGTCGCCTCAATTGTATTACAGGAGTTTATTTTTGTCCATAGTTGTAAACTCTTTATCCACTCACTCAGTGAGTGGTTGTCTTTGACAAAACAAAGCGGAGCGTCAATCAATACGCTCCGCTTTTTACATTTTACAAACTCTTACGATCTTTTCATGATACAGACAATGAAAATTTTTACACAAGTAATTTTGACTGTGTACAGAAAGTCCCTCGTAAAGTTCTGCGACAAAAAAAATCTTTTAATTAGAAAACAGATCAATGCTCCCGCATTTTATCTGATCGCATTCAAAACTTCGTTCTCATATGGAATGGAGGCCTGCGCACCTTTTTGTGTTACAGCCAATGACGCAGCATTTAACGCAAATCGGATTGCCTGCTCAATAGAACATCCCTTACTCAGACGAGCAGCCAAAGCGCCGCAAAACGTGTCGCCTGCTGCTGTCGTATCCACCGCACAAACTTTAGGGCAAGCATACAGTTTACAATCGTTGCCCGTACAATATAGGCAGCCCTGCGCACCGAGTGTTATTATCACCTGCGGAATATTTTCAGCCAGCAAACAAGCTGCCTTTTCAGGATCTTTTTCACCTGTCAGAATGCACGCTTCCGTTTCATTGGGAATAATGATATCCGTATATTGGTAGAAAGATGGATTGCATCCTGTTGCCGGTGCAGGATTGAAAATTGTGGTCATTTCTTTTGACTTCCCGATACGAAGTGCATATTGCACCATTTCTCCTGGAATTTCCATTTGAACAATGAGGATATCCCCTTTCCCTGCCGTATCCAGAAAACGATCAATTTGTTCTGCCTGCATTTTTCCATTGGCGCCTGCCGCCAAAATAATACAATTATCTCCTTTTACGACAGTAATAACCGCAACGCCGCTTGCCTCATTTTCTTGTCTTTCTACAAAATCGGTATTGACTCCGTATTTTTTTAAACCGCTGATAAGAATATTCCCAAACTCATCGCTGCCCACATTGGCACAAAATCGTACGTCTCCTCCAAGTTTTTGAGCAGCTACAGCCTGATTTGCTCCTTTCCCTCCCGGATTTGTAAAAAAGCCGCTGCCATGGATCGTCTCACCGATTTGAGGCAGACGGTCCGTTCCTACGACGAGATCCATATTGATACTTCCGATCACAAATACTTTAGACATAATCTTAAAAACTCCCGTCTTATACAACTCACATGATTATCTCTGTTTATAAGTGCTCAGTCTGCATTTTTCTTTTTCTTAAAAATAACAAACGAGGCTGCCATCAAAACCGGCAAAACAAAGAACGCAGAATAAATCCCGACCGCACCAGCACAACCGCCTGACGGGGCCTCTTCAGCCTTTAACCCTGCTGACGCCGCAGCTTCAAATATTGATACAGCCTGATCCAAAGCAGCTTTTGCCTGGTCAATATCTTCCTGTTCAAATATTTCTTCGTCCAGCACTTCTTTTGCCTGAGAAATCGTCGTTGTCAGTGCATCTTTCGTCTGCTGTGTTACCCACTTTCCTGTCGGATCAACATCCGTGCCATCCACACTGACTGTCATTTGCGAAGCTTTTTCTTCTGCGTCTTCGATAGCGGAACGCAGATCATCAAAATTTAATGCATTAAGAACAATTTCGCCGTTTGGATCGGATATGTCAAATACTTTTTCAGCAATTTCAAAGCCGCTCACTTTTACGACAATTTTAATTTCATTCGTCAAACCGCTTATAATAAATTTTTCGGAAGCCGAATCGTATTTTAATTCTGCGCCCGTATTTGCTCCTGCAACCGTAATGCAGTCCGCTTCTGTCATAAACGCATCACCGGCCTTTACAGTGAAGGTTACTGTATACAGCTGTTTGACATTCAACGAAATATTGTTATTTTCCTGTGTCGCGTTTGTCTGCTCCAAAACAAAGCCGTCTGCCTCAAAAACGATTAACACATCGGTTCCCTTTTCAATACCGGAAATTGTATAGATTTCGTCGCTATATGAAATCTCGACCGCAAGTTTTTCCGAAGTATCAGCAACATTGTATACGAAGATATAATCCTGCATATTTTCCAATGCACTGCCATTCAGCAAAAGCTGCAACTGAACCGAATAGTAATCGTGTGCAAGCTCTGCCGAAATTTGGATATTTGATTCTTCTATCGATAAGGTCAGCGTTTCCGTTACATAGTTCTCTTTTTCCAGCTGCACTTCAATACGAATATTTTCCAAGCCAGCGATGACAATTTTATTATCAGATCCAACTTGTACGTCTAAATATGTTGTAATATCTTGCCCGAATTCATTGAATATCGCTATATTTTCTTTTGCGACGGCTACATTCGGAGTGATCGTTGCAGAGTAACCGCTGCCGAAAACAACATCTTCAGAGACAAGATTGAATTGAGCATTTATCCCGCCTGCAGTGTATGCATTTACACCGATAATGCGATTTCCGATATTGAGGCCGCAAACAGAGAAAACAGACGTCTCAAAATCAAAATTACCTTCCGACAGCTCATAAGTATTTCCTGATGCATCAAAGCCGCAGAAGCTGATTCCTGCCATCTGAGCTTCCGTAACTCCGCTTACTTTCACATTTTCTACCGTGATCTTATCGGCATAAACCGCCAAAGATAAATCCTCAGAAGGATCCGACGAACTGTAGCCTCTGGATACAAATGCGGAAACAAATGTACTGCCACCGTCATTTAACCAAAGAGCCGAACCGAAATCATAAACGGCAATTCCGTCAAAATACAACGCAGAGCCAGAAAGCGTAAAGGTATGCCGTCCCACTGCGTCAAGATTTAATCGGCTGATACCCGCCGCACCAACATATTCGCATTCCGAAGAAGTGAGATTCACCCCCTCTCCGTTTTCCATGGGGATAATATCAAGATAAATTTTATTATCCGACATCAAAACAATCAGGCGGATTCCGCTTAAACCCGTGCAATCAAAATATTCCGCGCCGCCTGCGTCATGAAATTTATCAGCAGACAGTTTTCCGTCTGTAAAATACAACTGAAAACCTGAAGATTGGGTAACATTCTGAAGATCAACCGTTACGGTAATCCCGTTTTCCGCACAGATTCCGCCCGATACAAACAGTTTGTCCTTTCCGTATGTCAAGGTCTGCAAAACTTCATTGGTAAACGTATAGGAAAATGTCTGCAGAACAACTTCTTTGGTTGTCTCGTTTGCTCCAAAAATCACCGTTTCGGTTGCCTGCCCGGAAGCAGTAACAACAGATACTTCCAACTGAATCGCTTTATTGATTCCTTTGACAACATAAATGCCGGGCGCATCGTTTACGATTTCATAAAACCGTGTAGCATCCTCTCCGTTCTCAAGAACTTTAATATTTGCCTCCGTAACAGGCATTCCGAGGCTGTCGTTAACAGTCAAAGTTCTGTCGTATTGAGCATCATTACTCCCGAGAATAATATTTTTCTCAAAATCTTTTGCCGAATAATCCGCGTGTATGTTGGTAACAACTCCTCCGCGCGTCGCAATATCCAAATATTTAACAGCACTCATATTGAATGCAGTAAAAGAATACCCTTTCGTCGTAACAACTCCGTCAAAGACATCGATCGCAGTATGTGATTCATCATAAGCGCATTCAATCGACGCGCTAAATTCCTGAGTCTGATTAACGGACGTAACGGAACCGTCTACACTGACTTTTTCCGCAAATAAAGCAATTGTTCCGTTCCAGCCATTTGCGGTGTTCTGATGCCCGGTAAACGCGATATTTGTCCTTCCGTCCTGATTCTGAAACAAGTCGCCATACTGCGTATCAAAATCAAGCGTACCGCCGCCGCTTGTGCCAGCAACTAAAACGTCATCCAGATAAAGCCCCCATTTCCCGTCCGCTTTTTTGATCGACAGCGACACATGATTCCATTCGCCTACAGACAGCGATTTAACAGGCGTTGTGGCCGTAAACTGCTGCCAACGATTGTTATAAAACTCATACAAAAGCTGATTGTCCGGAGTGATGTACATGAACAGTGAAAACACTCCTTCAGGAGCCGTGTTTTCACCAGGTCCCTGCACCCATGTCGTTGAGCCGATACAAATATTGAAATTCACATTAGAGGTCAGCGCATTGTCATATTTGATTCCGATATCAAATGTTACTTCATCATCGTAAACCTTAGCCATACCATAAGATGAATCGCCTATCGACCAACGGTCTGCCGAAAGAATTGCGGAAGTATTGCCAACGATTACCTGTTCTGTGGTATATGACAATCTCTCAAAAACGACATCATGCCCGACTTCAGCAATGACTGAAGAAGTGCCATCTGAAAATTCCAGTTTTGCAATGTCCGGTCCTATGAAAGAATAACCGTTTTCGGTAATTTTTATCTCAGCTGCATACAATTCATTTCCTTGCTCATTGAAGGCACCCGTTACAGACAGACGTGAAGCCTCAATCGCTTCGCCCCCGTCTCTCGTAAAAGTAATACCGCTGACCTCTGTAACCGATTCCGTTATCGTATACGGATATGCCGCAGATACATTGACATTCAGATATGTGTATCCGTTCTCATCCACTAAATCGGAAAAATACAATGTTTTTGCCGAACCGCTTTTATTGAAAAGCTGCGGATCAAGTGTTACGCCGTTCTGGTAAAAATTGTTTCCGCCTTCCGAATAGATCGAAAGCACTATTTCGTCCGCTTCTCCCTTAGAAACAGTAATATGCGTCTTTTTATTGACGGAATAAGGCGTAATCAGCCACCCGGGATTTGAAGCACCGCTTATATCTAAGAACTGCTGCGTACTCTCTGTCCAGTTTTCGTTGTTATAAAGATTGATATTCTCTGCCGAAACATAAAAATCCAATCCTTTTGCCGATGCACTTGTATCCCCGATATTCAAAGACGTATCCGCAGAATTGAAAAATGCAAAGCCATAGGTTGCGGCTCCATCCGTACAATCATTGCGGAATGTAACGGAAAAGCTGTCGTTTTCTACCTTGATCGCACGTTTGACCGTACCCGCCGTATACGTATTCTCTCTTTCCGTTGTTGAAACATTCCCCTCCGCTGCAGCACCTATCGCCGTCATCAATGCCGCCAGAAAAAATGCAATGACAGCCAACAGAGCAACCGTCAGCGTACGCACTTTGCGTAAACTTTTACTCATAATGTTTTCTCCCCTCCTGTAATTTTATAAAACTTCTATAATTCCACTTTTCTTTTTTTAAGCAGAACCGCTATCACACACAAAAGAATGCCCAAAGATGACGCAGCCATACCTGCCTGCATGGAAGACGAACATCCTCCGTCGGTCGGTACAGTCTCTGGAACGGATTCCTCCTTTTCAGAAAGGATGAGCACGATTTCATTTTCCAGTTCCGTTACAAGTCCGGAAGTCGCCGTCCCGTCTACCGTTACTTTATTTTCACCGCTCAGCCCGGTCAGATAATAAACTCCGTTTTCATCTTTTTCGGCATACGCATCCCCGATTTTTACTTTTTTATTACGGACGATATTTCCTTCTGCATCCTGAAGCGTTACGCGCGCAGTATAAATTTTTTCACTCAGTTGTATCTCAACGAAATCACTGCTTCCGCTTACAAACTCGCTTGCCGACATGGAAAGATAACCTTCGATTTTATCAATGCGAACCGTTTCCTCTGCGCCTACCGCATCAATATATACACATCCGTCGTCGTCCGTGATGCTGACCGTCCGATCAAAACACACAGTTGCGCCACATACAGGCTCAGAATTGTAAGTAAATTTCACGCAGACCCTATAAATCTTTTCTGCAATAAGTTCACTTGTGTTTCCAAGTACAAACGAATCCGAGTCAAAGATATAACCGTCAGCACTGACGTTGATCCGATCGCCAATTGCCGCACCGGAAAACAGCAATTTACCTTCCGAAACAACCGCTTCATAAACGGACAATCCGTTGACAGTATATTGAATCAGCGTTCCGTCTTCCACTCCGCTCACATTCAAAGCCAAATTTTTCTCAGCTGTCATAACAACCGTAACTTCAGACTTTGCGAACGAAACGAGTATTGTACGCATAACATAGCCTTCTTTTTCTATAGTAACAGGAAATTCGCCGTACACCGATGCCAAACGATACTCCCCGTTTTCCTCTGAAAAATCAGCAGACTCTGTAAAAACATGCGCACCCGTTATCTTGTTCCCATTCTCATCCGTGAGCGTGATTTTACAATCGTAAATTCGCGTCGTATATAGAACGACTTTACCTGTATATGCATTTTTCAAAGATATTTCTGTATCGATATATCCGTCCAAGTCTTCCAGTTTCAAAATCAATGCATCCATATTTCCGCTCAATCCATCAATACGATAACCCTGTCCGTCGACAACTACTGTTGCCTGTTCATATAAGTTTCCTTCCTTATACAAATGCAAATTTTCTTGCGACAACTCGACTGTCGTAAAATCGGAAATTTCCAAAACCTGCACGTACACAGAAATTTCTTTTGGAGCAAGCTCTTTTTCTACAGAAGCGGAGCCTGCCGGGATCAGAATTGTCTCATCTTCAAATCCGTTTCTTTTGACTGAAACGCTGATGTCCGCAACGATATCTTCCAGGATATATTTTCCGTCATTCAAATGCATCTTGATAAATTGAGTAATTTCTTTATCATTACGGAAAATTCTCAATTGCGCATCTGTTATCTGTTCTTCTCCACTAAGCAGAATAAGCTCTTTATCGCTCGATTTGACTACAAAAGTTTCCCCAGGAAGGATCGTACGTTTTACCCCGCCGGCTGTCTCAATCTGTAATGCTTCGATGGTGTCGCCGCTGAGGGTAGATACGGAAAAATCAGTTCCGTCGACCGTTGAGCTTAAAACAGAAATGATATTCCCCGCCGCATTGTAAGCACCGGAAATAGTAAGCCCTTCGATTGGTTCACCGTCGCGGTCTGTTCCCTGAAAGCTGCCTCGCATCGTCTGCTGAAACAATGTTACGCTTCCGCCTCTGTCCCATGTACCTATCTCGATATAAGATTTTCCGTTGTCCGAAAATTCCGCCTCGTCGATATATGCTACCGGATTAAATACACTCCCAGCCGCTACATTGCCGATCGTATCTTTTGCCATTCCGGTAAAGAGTGTACCGTTTATATATATTCCCCACACGCCACCTTCCTTTTTCAGGGAAAGCGTAATCGTATCGGACGGAGCAATTGATGCAATCTCTGTTGTAGCCGTAAATTGCTGCCAGGCATATCCTGAATAGACTTCTACGGCAAGACACGCATCCATTGAATTATAAAGCAAAATGCCGATTCCGTGCATAGAACTGACAGGCTGTCCTCTGCCGCCCGACTGCGAATTAATACCGAGATAACCGAACGAACCGCTGGCAACTTCCACACTGATACTGATGGATAGCCCATCCGTTGTAATGGGAGAATCGTAAGAAAATCCCTGATACGTACCGCTGACTTTTTTAAAAACTTCGGAAGATACAGTAACTTTTGAACTGTCTGTATCTGCAAAAGCCGCTACAGACATACCCGCTGCCGCCGCGATCATTATCAGCAAAATCAACAATAAATATTTCAATCGTTTCATTTTACTTCTCCCGTCTTTTCCGCCCGATCGTAAAGAACACACCTACAGATATCCCGACAAACACAACAGCAGCTCCCGCCAATGAAACAACAACCGGTACGACGTATGATACCGAATCAGCAAGAATATTCAGCAACAGCGAATCTGTTCCTCCGTCTGTTTGCATTTGAAGTTCGTGCTGACCTGCTCCAAGCCCCTTGACAAAGGATGCATTCAAAACAAGATAGTTTCCTTCCACTCTGAAGGCGTCTTTATCAAGCGATTGTCCGTCCACCAGAATCGTGAAATTCGCATTCGGAAATTCTCCGTAAAAAACCAGCTCCCTTTCTCCGGCGTTGACCGAAAGCTCTTCCAATGACAAATTATTTATTCTTGAATCGGTAATCTCAAACACCAACGAAGCTTTTGAATTTCCGCACTCCAAAATCAAAGTATGACTGCCTGTACCTATCGTTTCAAACAAAGCGTTACGCAATACGATTTCATTCTTCCCTGTACGCGAAAAATAAAATTCTTCCACATACTTGCCGCCATATAAAATTCGGGGAGCACCTTCTGCCGCAAATTCAGCGGCGACTGTAACATCTTTCCCTGAAGACAAATCATAATTCTGGTCATACTCCAAGACTGCTTCCGCGCTATCTTGAATATAAAAAGTCATTTCCGCCTTTTCCTGGACGATCATGCCGTTTTCCCTGCGCTGCGTAGTAATAGTACAATTAAAATAACCGCCGCCCAGAGTTTGCAGCCAATTGGAATCAAACACAATGCCCTGTTCCGTTACGGAATAATTGTAAGCCGCTATCGTCTTCCCTTCCCAATCGGACAGCATATATACTTCATTCTCATACATTTCGATCTGAACAAGGAAACCATCTTCATAGTCTTCTCCGCTATAAAAGACAGAGTTCCCCATTACTTTGATACTTCTCGTATCCGAAAGAGTATTTGAACAAAAAATGCGACCTTTTTCAGTAGTAATTATAAACTCCAAAGTCCCCGCGGGCAAACTTCTCACAAACTCATTGGAAAGCAAAATCCCCTCATCGGTTTGCGTGAACAGAGAAGTGTATGATCCGTTTACTTGCAATGAAAGCAGACGGTAACCGTTCAGAAAAACCGGGATCAAAAAATCCGATTCACTCTTTTTGTCAAAATCCTGCAACTGTGCCAACACATCGTCTGAATCCGTGATCAATATCGTAATTTCAGTATGCAAACCTGCTTCTACAAATTCACTTGACCATACGACATCAAAAACCAAGCTGTCGCCCACCGACAAAATGCCTGCGTTCAATTTTTCCGCAAACCAGGCCGCAGGAATTGATAATGTATCTCCATCAAAGTGAGCTGCCGGGAATGAAAGTCCTTTGTACAATGTTTGCAAATAGTCGCATCCGTTCGTTGAGAATACAATTTCAGCATCGTTTTCGTCTGCAACATCATAATGATGAACGGAACTGATTTTCGGTGCGGAAAGATCTACTATTTCCAGCGTGAAAACATATTCTTCTTCAGCAAAAAAGCTGCCGGAAACTTTCCCCGTTCCCAACTCTTTCAATATTTCAGTTTTAATACGTATTCCGCGCAAAGTAAACAGCCAGTTTTCTGCAGCGACTTCCTCACCGTTCAGCACTACGGAAGTAGGAGTTTGCGCATACCAATCGGATTCAAACGTATAATATTCGGCATCAGATGAGATATCATACAAATAATTTTCCGCCACGGACGGCGTGCGGCTGTCCTTTTTCCGCAGAATAATACTCACTTCGTTTTTGTCCGTTATGACAGTGATCGTATTTTCTCCGTATTCCAGAACAGTTTCCGCAAAAATCCCTTTTAGTACAAAGCTTTCGCTTTCCAGACTGTAATCATCCACCGCAACATTTTTTCCGTTCGCAAGTACTTTCAATATCCGCGCATCGTACAGCTGAAAACCGATTTTCACATCCTCGTTCATGAACGCCGCATCCACTTCAATTTCAGCTGACGAAAATTGCGGCAATCTGCTGTCATAAACAGTAACGGTAAACCATGTTGCCTGAGAAAGATCGCCGCTTTGTTTCTTACCGCAAAGTGAAAATCTGTATTGTCCGTAATCAACGTTTTCAAAATAAGCAGAAGGAAACGTCAATGTAGTATCATGAATAACGGCGCCGTCAACATACTCCCCATCCTCGTCGCGAATCGTGATATCGGAGAGATTGCCTTTTTTCAGCTCAACAGAAAGATCGGACGGAGAAGCTTTGTCGAATGCCGCATCTTCTGCCGTAACGACGGATGTATCCGTTGTGGTAACCGTGAACGAACTTTCCCCTCCGGTACTTGCCACAATAAATTCCGTCTTGTCGCCTTCCGCCGCACCCATTAAAGAAGACTGCAGGAGTATATTTTGCAATCCGCCGACACCTGCTTCCAGAGTATAATCGACACCTTCCTGCAAGATCGTTCCGTCTATCCTTTGAAGACCTTCAAATTCCGTACCCATTGTCTTGAGCGGAACCGTTACACGGCTTTCCCCCAAGGCAAGATCGTAATCCACGTCCGTGCCCATGGCCTTCCGTTCTACACTGAGATCGTATTCATAGATATTGGAGGAAACAGCGCTGTATTGCACGAAACTGATATAGCACGTCTCCGCATCCCTTGCCGTAAATGTCTGCACTTGCTTTCCGTTGATGAATACCTGTACGTTATTGCCGCTGTATGCAAGGCATATTTCTAAGCTTGTGCTTTCGATAGGATCGAAGCTGCCTTTCACGACTCCTTCAATAAAATAATCCCCCTTGACGGTACCACTTTCACTGATGCGCATCAATTGACTGTAATACGGTCCGACATTCCCGGAATATACAGTATTCGGGCCGTATGGCTGAATACCCTGGTCGCTTCCGACCATGAAGGAAAGCCATGTGTCAACATTCTCCGAAAACGGATATTCTATAAGATCCAAGGATAAATATATTTTACCGTCGTCCGGAACCTGGATACCGTCAAAATATACATACGAGGCCGTGATCCCCTGCGAAGTACCGCGCACCTTATATTTTCCGCCAAGATCTGTAACCTCCACAAAATTCGCACTCGCATGCAGATTCGGAAGATCCTGCGCATGGACCGCCGTCGTCATCCGGATGCAGCCGAACAGAAACATTGCCGCCAGCAGCATAAGCACGCCTGTTAAGATGCCCGGAATTTTTAAAACTTTTTTCAAAACGCTTCCTCCGACATTAACCCAATGCAGGTCTTGTTTCCCATGTATAATCCGCCCCGATTTCATAATTCAGCCACTTTTTAACGACCTTGACAAAATAGAAATCCGGCGATTTCTGGTAACCGTATTTCCCGCTCTCCTGATCATAGCCGAATACAGTGATCATTCGTGCATTCCCCAAAAGCGATTCTTCAAAATACGCAGTACAATTCTCCTCATTATCGTAATGAGCATATCCCTCCGCATTCGAATACGCATTCAGACCGGGCGCGTATTCCGCGATCTCCTTTTCCAAAACCGAAAGATCATATTGACATGTAACCGGACTCATCGTCCAACCGGGCGTACAGTAATCATTGATGCTTACCCAAGTAGGGACAACCTGCGTATCATAAGCCCCTATAGACGACGAAAGGGAGATAGTATGCGAAAAAATCTTATGCCGTCCGATCCCTGCGTCATAAAACATTTTGCAGGTAAATTCTATATAATCAGCAATGACCTGGTAAAGAAGTTCTTTTTTCAAATCGTAAACAGTCATATGTTTTTCGGCCGCTTCTTTTTTGAGTTTCTGGTCATTATACCCGAGGTTGTACAGAGCATGCATTCCGTAAAGAGTCCTTTCGTAATCCTCGCAGGAATCCAGCCCTCCGGGGCTTAAAATGGATTTTTCGGTATAATCAGGTATCTGCGTTTCCCAGCCTGTATTTACTCCAGCAAATAAATAAGCTTTTCCTTCTTCCTGCAGTCTTGCATAATTTTCAAGGAGCGGCTTAATAAAACCTTCTTGCACCTGATCAGAAAACCAGTTCAGATATTTTTCCGAATTGAAACAGGGAAAACCGCCTGCTGTTGCATATGGAGTTCCGCCCCATCCGCAATGCCATCTGGGTAAAGCGCCGTAAGACTGGCCGCCCCATTCTTCCCCTTCCTGCGGGAACGCGATCCACTCACACATTTCCGGATCGTTATAATATTTATTTCCCTCATCATCGATCGTTGCACCGTCGCCGAATGCTGTGGAATAGTTTGTGCAATCATCCATCTGAAAAAATACAGGTACGTTGTATTTTTCCGCAAGCTGGAACACGAAATTCACTTCTGCCTGCATCTCTTCTACTGACTGCGTGATCGCCATCGGCCCGACTACCCCAAAAGCATACATACGCTCCGATTCCGGATCGATTTCTCCGTGCAACTCGACCATTTCTTTTACATAACTTTCCAAACGTTCATAATAAACGTTTGTTACCATAAAAACCACATACTGAATATTTTGATTGCTCTTATCTACGAATTTCATCGTATTGTTCTCCTCATTTTCCGAATTACATGCCGTTGCCGACAATGTCCCGAACAATAAAATTGCCGCAACAAAAATCGACAAAAATTTTTTCCATGTCCTTTTCATTTTTTATTCATCCCCGTTTTTGTTCTCATGGCATTGCGCCGTATTTTCTTTTGCTGCCGCACCTGCAAGCTTTCTCTTGCGCAATATTAAAAACACGACGGCATCTGCCGCAACCACAAATACAAGCATGCAGGCTATCGGCAAAGCAATCCCTAACCACACATTCATCTCACCCGGTATGACCTCTTCGTTTTCTGTCAATGCCATGCCTTCGTCCTTGTATCGGTCGGGAAGATCGTTCATAATGCCGTATACCCGATATTTGGCACAGTTTTCTGCAGTCAATGTCGGCTTGTTTTCGTCCGCATAACAATAATTTGCAAAGCACAGGTTCGTCTTATATTCATCGTTTTCAAAATACAGCGAATAATAATCGTTCAGCGGATTGGATCCGTACGATGTTTTCAGACTTTCTCCGTTTATGTACATCGTCAAATCGTAATCATAATAAACAAATTCAATGAAAAGATCGCTTTCCGCCGAAACGTCGGTCAATGCAGTCCATCCGAGAATATTGGTAAGATCTTTTTCATAGCGGGCATAACCCGAAATATAGAGCAACCCGTTCCGCACGGAGAGAAGAAAGAAAATAGAATTCGCTTCATTATCGCTTTCAGGAAGAACTGACTGTGCATCCGGCTGCGAACTGAGGCCGAATGCCACATAGCTGTCCAATACCTGTGCGGCGTCGGATAGATACTCAAACCCCAGCCAAAAAGCCACGTACTCCAGTTCCAAAGATTCTTTCAGACTTGCGCCTCCTGCACTGGTCATGATACCCTGCGCGTCAACATTAACATCTCCCGACCATTCCGAACTTGCCGTTCCATAGGCGGAATCATTTGCCAATCCAAGTTTGTCGTTTGCAATGGGTTCAGGATCATACTGCATCGAAAGAATCTCTTCCACCTCAGCAGATGTACCAAAGACAGAAACGGAAAGATATGTGCCCGTTGTGGTGCCGTCGATATATCTGCCGACATCTTCTTTTACGTACCCTTCAAAAACATCGGCTACTCCGCTCTGTACCCTTGTACCGTTTACCAGCAAAGCAAAACCCGTTGCAGGCATTTTTTTCTTAAGCTCCACACGTAGTTGCGCTGTGCCTGCCGATCCTACATAATATCGCAGACATTCCGCCCTGGACGTCTCTAAGTTTATACCGTAAACATCCAGATAAATTCCTCCGTTTTTCTCATAGAAATTCAGGAGAAATCCTTTGCCGCCGCCTTCCGTCGTAAGTACCGTCGAAGCGGAAGCAGAGAATCCCAAAGAAACGGAACTTTCTTTTTTAAAATCCGCATTCAGTACTACTTGCGTATACATGACATTCTGCCACACGGAAAAACAAGCCGCTTCATCCGTAAATTCTCCCGCACCGTTCTGAGCAGACGCAACGACAGAATCCTTTTTCATCCATTCATACGAAGAAGAACTTTCGCCGTCTGCGGAAGAAACAATCTCTTCGAAAATAAGACTTCCGCTGCTTTCCGATACAAACGCAAGATGCGTTTTATTTACAAGTGCAAAATCATTTGCGCGCGTATCAGCCAATAGATCCCGATAATCCGCAACCAACCGTGAACCGTTTACATATAATTTATACTTGTTCTCAGAATTGCGTACTATCGAAAATGAAATCGGTCCCTCTTCCAGAGAATAGCCATCCAAAAGCACGGTGCTCTTTGCTGCCGTAACGGAATACACAGTCAAAGCATATCCTGCTTGCTGCTGCATGATGCCGAATACAAGCCCACGCTCTTTATTTTCCAGATCCGGCAAAACACCTTCACTTCTTAAAAGCCCGACAAGGACCGCTTCTCCCTCAGCAAAATTCTGTAAACTGACTGTTATGTCGATGCGCCCGACCGCTAACTCTTCCGCATAAATTCCGGCACCGCTGACCGCTTTTCCCTGCTCGATCGCAGACCAGTTTCCCTGTTCTTCGGCAACAACAGGCAATAGTCCGCACAACCCGATACTAAGAAAAAGCACACAACAGATCGCCAGAAATCTGCATTTAAATTTCATCTGCTGTTCTCCCCAACCAATTTTTTTGCGCGCAGGCATTCAACGCCGTATAACGGCTGATCCGCTCCATATACCTGTCTATAAAAGCTCTGCCGTCCACTTCAAAAGCATAATCACAGTTTGTTTCATCCGCAGTAGCGTGCCAGTTGCAATTACACATTTTCACAACAACGCCGCGGGTGTAATTGCCGGTGGTTTCGATCACAACTTTCTCGCGGCGCCATTTTACGAAATCTTCATGCGCTGCCGTATATACAGCCAGCGGATCGTGCAGATAAACCGCATCTTTCTCTCCGCCAAGCATTTTGGTAAGAACATCCGTAACCGGATGCCCGATATTCTTCAAAGCAGCCTGATCTTTTCGGTTTAAAAAACATTTAAAAGTAACATCCAGTCCGATCAGCAACTTCGGAACAGGAGATTCGATCACGATCTGCGCAGCCTCAGGATCGCATGAGAAGTTATATTCCGAGTAATTTATATCATAAGCACCTCCCATGACTACGATCTTTTCGATTTTATTCATAAGATCCGGCCGCTCACGCAACAGATACGCCACGTTTGTCATCGCGCCCAAAGTTATAATCGTAACAGGCTTTATCGACTTTTCCAGTGTCTGCGTATAAAACTCGAATCCGTCGCGGAAATTGCCGTTGTATGTATCGCAATCATCAACATATGACCAAAGTTTTTCGGAAAAATCAATGGGCTTATGAAACATTTCTCTTTGCTTGAGCGGCTTTGAAAAGCCTTTGCATACTTCCGTTTGTGCAAAACCGCCCAGATCCAGCATCATGCGCGCCATTTTACAGCGTTGATCAACATTTTTAAATACAGTTACCACACCTAAAATATTCACTTCAGGCATTTGCATGGCCAGCGCCAGGGCAAATGCGTCATCGAAATCATCACCGATATCAGTATCAATTATAATATTTTTCATACTTATTTCATATCGCTCCATTGTCTCGTCTTACAGTTTGATCGAACTGCCGATCAGTCCTTCGATATAATATTTATTGGCAACAATGAACAAAACAATCAGAGGGATAGCCGACACAAGATATCCCGCAAACTGCATCGTCTGATTGGAAGAATGCTCCGAGGTATATTCTTTTACCAACGCTGCCGCAATTGTCAGCCGTTCCTTCATGACCGTCATCGGCCACAGATAATCGTTCCAAATATTGACCAATGTCATGATGGCCAGCGTTCCCATGATCGGCATGCAGATCGGCAGCGCAATTTTAAAATAACAATTGAATTCCCCCGCGCCATCGATCTTTGCTGCTTCAAACATGTCGTTCGGTATTCCTCGGAAGAAAGATGTCAGCAAAAACACACCAAATATAGGTCCTGAAGTCCATAAGGGCAGAATCAGAGAAAAGATGGAATCGGTTTTCGTCAGACCTAACCACTGGTAAATCATTAGCTGCGGTATAAGCGTAAGAATTCCCGGCATCATCAGCAAGGCGATGACCATAGCATAAATTGCTTTTCTGCCCGGAAAATTCATTTTTGCAAACGTGTATGCCGATATAGACGCAATAAATACCAATCCGCCTCCGCCGAATACCCCTACTTCGACCGTGTTCAAAATATATGTATCCAACAGCAAAAATGCATCCCAAAGATTGCTGATAACCAAAGGAAGCGTCGGATACCATTTGGTCGAATCAAATGTGTAATCCAGTTTCAGCGCATTCCAGATCGCCATCGCGAGCGGGTATAACATCAAAAACAGCAGTATGCATATTGTTATGTTCAAAATGACTTGCGGTATAGCGAGCCGCGCTTTTTGTACGGAAAATTGTTTTGCACTCATATATACCGCTCCTTAATCCAGTTCAAACTTTTTAGCATTGAACGTTTTGAAAGTAATTGCCGTAATCAGCAATACAAACATAAATATGATGGTCCCGATCGAACAGGCATACCCTAGATCTCCTTCCGAAAACGCCTGTCTGTACATGTAATATCCGGGCACCATGATCGCCGAATTAATGATATCTTTCTGCACAGCACCTGACCCGGAAAGCACAACCTGTATACCGTAATCCTGGAAAGCTCCGATCAGTCCGAAAACCAAAAAATAACGGATCTGCCCGACAAGTGAAGGCATGTGCAGGCTCCAGATGATGCGCATGGTTCCGGCCCCGTCCAACCGCGCCGCCTCTCCGATTTCGTTCGGTATGTTCATCAGTCCGGACATATAAATCAAAACACTCGTCCCGCCGATCCAGGGGAAGCCCATAAAAATGATCGACGGAATTACCGTCTGCGCATTGTTCAGCCATGAGATCTCCGATTCAAATCCGAACAAGTTCAGTATTCCGTTCAACATGCCGTCCGTCCGATAGATATATGTCCAAATATATGTACTGATTACTCCGGGCGTTATAATAGGCAAGAGCACCAGCACACGATACACTGCCGAAAGCTTTTTACGTTTGACCCAAAACAGCATTTCCGCCATGATCAGAGGCACTACAATTCCGATCAAGAGCTTCGGAATATTTATATACAACATATTCCATATCGAGTCAAAAAACACTTCATCGCTGAAAAGGCGGATATAATTGTCCAAAGAAAAACTGTAGGCTGCATTTGACGCACCGATCTTCCATCCTGTAAAGGAACGTATGATCGCAAGGATCGGCGGATAATAACAGAAACATATAACTCCGATCAGAAGCGGGGAAAGAAACAGATACGCTGTCCGCGCTTTCCATATTTTTTGCAATGTTATTTTTACGGAACGCTTTGTCATGCCTCATCCACCACCTTGATCACATAGTAAATCGTTTTCGGTATCAGGAAAAAAATTGAATTAGATTCATCATAGATTTTCACGGTTACGTCCGTTGCAGGCGAATATTTCGTCGCCCGCAACGGCTTAAAGCTGAGTTCGATCTGTCCGTTTTCGTCTGTTGTATTGCGCTGTTGGGTAAAATTTCCCCCGCCGTCCGTAATAAATGCATAAATATTGTGTCCTTCTACCGGATTGCCGTACGCATCATTCAGTTCAACAATCAGCGTACAACTGGACTTTCCGTCCGCAACCACAGGCTCAGGATCTGCACTTATCACCTTCAGACTGAACGTACTCGCTCGGATTATGTCAAATATCAACAGGATCGCAATCACCGAAACAAGAATAATTGCCGTGAGTAGTTTTCCGGATACCCTGCATACGGACTTCTTACTTTTTAACGCCATTTCTTTAACTCCGTTAAAAACTTACTGCAAAGTTATTCCCAATGATTCAGCCATCGCCCGAGCACCGCTGACCTGCAATTCATTCCATTTTGCATAAAAAGCATTGTCATCGCCACTGAATGTCCCGCTTACCCACTGTGAAAAGACAGTGTCCATTTGCGTGGAGACGGAAGTCGTAAAGCCGCCCGGCCATCCGTTCACGGAATCGGTTTTTGCAAAATAACAATCAATATAGTTACTCTCTTCCAGCCACATCGGCAAAGTAGCTCCCTTCACGGCCCCGATACTTGTATTCATTTCATCGATCATTGCCGAATTGGCTTCGCGCGTTGTAAGATATTTCAGGAATTCTACACTATAGAACAATTTATCTTCATCGATTTCACCATCCACGGTACCGTCTACCGTAACACCGGGACGCATTACATTCAGATAAAGGTCAACACCCGGCTGCGCTTCGTCAAAAGATACCCATTCTACATAATCTTTCGTATATTCACTATTGTCCTGTACCGGCGCGGGAATCATCTCCCATTCAAAACTGCGGTTTGCATTCTTTTCGGGTGTATATACCCACGATCCGTCATATTTAAGCACTCCGCTTCCGTCATTCCATTTTGTCGCGTCAGCATTGCTGTCCGTCAGCAAAGACATGTATTCTTTTTCAGACTGCAGCATCTCTCTTGCATATTCTTTTGTAGCAGGATTGAAAAATCCGTCTACAACCGCTTGCAGTAATTCCTGTCCGCTGATGCTTCCATCCCCATTTTTATCAACTTTTCCTTTTTCCGGATCTTCATAATCCAAAACATAACTCATATATGCGGGGCCAAGATTAAACTGCATCAACCATGAGCTGGCCGTATAAGGATAGTTATTTGCATCCAACAAATTGTTCTGATCATCACTGACTGCCGCACTGGCAAGCTCCATATAACTATCCCAGTTAAAAGGCTCATTCGTTCCGAGCATCGGATTTGCGTCATCCGTAAAGCCATAATTCTTTACATTTTCTATATTGTACAGTACGCAAGACGCTGCTCCCGCAAACAGTGTCAGCGGGATTGCCACGATCTTATCATCATATGTGCGAATCGCATCCAATTCCCATATATAATCCTCAAAAGACTCCTTCCAAGCCTTCCCCTTCAGATCTTCGGCGGTCTCGTAAGAATTTGTCTCATTCAGATATTCCGTCAAATCCACATACCATCCGCGCTCCTGGAAGGTCGTTCCCCAAGTAAATGCGATCGAAGGGCAGGATTTGTTTTCAATTGCCAACGAAAAATACTGTCCTACATCTTCCCTTGACAATGAAAGATCTTTGTCTCGCACCCACTCAATCTTTACCTTGTTTTCATACAGTTCTTCAAATTCCTGTGCAATATACTTCGGAGAATTATAAGCCGTAGAACCTGCCGTTGAAGTACTGTTGACCGTCGGCGTCCATCCGTGGAGATCCACACGGATCGTAGTTACATCACCATCTGCCCCTGTTCCCGTATCAGTTTTGCCGTCGCTTCCGCATCCTGCCGCAGCAAGCACTGAAAAAACCAGCAAGGACGACAACACCAAAGCTAAAATCTTTTTCATAATTAAGCTCCTTTTTCTTTTATTTTTATTAAAGCATGTTTTTGTTTTGATTCAGGATCCTAAATTTATTATACTGTCCCGTCAATATTTTACCTGCTTTACAAGCTTGTTTCCATTATAGCATTCCTATTTTTTAATTCTATAACTTTTTGGCTAAATTTTATAATATAATAACAAAAACAAGAGTAATAAAACCACGAAACAGCTTGCAAATCATGGCCTGGTATGCTATAATCCATTCAGAAAAAGACATGGAGAAAAAGTATGTTTGAGAGTACTTTTGATTATTTTATTAAAAGAGTCAACGGTAAAAACTTTTCAGCGCCTTTACATACGCATACATGCTTTGAGCTTGTTTATTATTATAGCAGCGACGGCTACTCCAATATTAACGGAAAAAAATATACTTATAAGCCGCAGGATTTCATCATTATTGAACCAATGGCCATCCATGACGATCACACAAGAGGTGAAACCTCCATCATCTGTATCGGCTTTTATTATGACAACGCAGAATTTTCTCTGAAAACGGGATGTTATAACGATAAAACCGGAAAAATCAGAGAATATTTGGAAATTCTTACCCAAGAGATGTCTGAAAAATCTACGCATTATTCCTTTGTGGCAAATCTGATCGTGAAAGAAATTTTAGTCGAAATTGAACGTTTTACGTCTCCCTCCAACGCTGAAGCAGTCAAACATGAACATATCAAACAGGCCCTCAAATACATTGAGCAATACTATCTCACGGATATAAACCTTGAACAGCTTTCTTCCATTTCGAAATACAGCTATCACAGATTCCGCCATATTTTTAAAGATGTCATGGGTGTTTCCCCGAAACAATATATCTTATCGAAAAGACTTATTTATGCAAAAAAGCAATTGCAGGAAACAGATATTTCCGTTACGGAACTTGCCTATAACAGCGGCTTTGCATCCACTTCTCAATTTATAAAAATGTTTAAAGAACATTTTAAAATGGCTCCGTCTCAATATCGAAAGCTTTATCTGAAAAATTATATCGACGTCAACAACTCACCCAAGACAGAAAAAGAAGTTCCCTGATTTTATAAATTGATCTATTTCCGAACACAGATAACTAAACTAATAGTGATTTTTGATCGCAAATATCAAAGGCACTACTTAAAATTTTTCATAAAAAAACCTCAAAAACGTTTTGTTTAACGTTTTTGAGGTTTTTCCTTTATTAAACATTTGTTTTAAAAATCAAACAATTTTAAAACAATCAACAATACTTTGAAATACTGCAACAAGAATACTCCGCTTAAACCGATTCTTCAGTTTTGCAAAACGCCGGGTCTGTTACCTCTATTTTATTTTCACGCAGAATATATGTTCCAAACGTAAAAGGCTGTAAATGTAGCGACTTTTCGATTTTCAAAACTTTGCACACTACTTTCACTGATGCCTCCGCATCACTGCCGTTGTACAGACGCATACAATATCCGTTATCAGTCTTGCGAAAAGAGCAAAGTTCTACTTTTTTATTATCCAATTCCAATAAAGAACTTGAAATATTATCCCGAGTACCGTCAGGCCAAAAATTTTCGGCATAAGGCGGGGAATTAAACAATTCAGCGCCGTTTAAAGCCTTTGCCAGGGAATTTTCGGCTTCGCAAAGTTCAATACGAAAATTAAAAGTACGTACACCGCAATCGATGCGTTCAATCACCCGATCTTCAAAGAGCAGATCTCTGCCCGTCAGCGGATGTGCTGAATAAGCGGCAGACCGCAGCAAATTCATGCTTAAAACGCCGCGTTTAAAACTAAATCCATACGTACCGCTATTGTAAACATTTACGGCGTTTTTCTTACCTTCGCACCGGACCCAGCGATGTGAAACCAATTCACACCCGCTTTGACTGAGTTCCTCTTGCCCAAACATACTTTCCCCGAATAATTTACATTCTTCAGCAAGTCCTAAAGTAAGTTTATAAGTTACGTCAAAATTATTGTTGTTCATCCGCACGTCGATATCAAAGTAATTAAAATGCTTATAAAATGTATAGCAAACAATTGCGTCTGCCTTTTTATAAGAAAAAATAGCTTCGATTCGAGTGAGCACATCCCCATCTTCTACGATCCGTACATTCCGCCCGCTGGAGCTTTTCCATTGAATATAATCGCCTATAGAAGATTTCTCGACCAACGTAAAACTTCCTATACTTTCTCCAAGCTGATATCTTTGTGAATCACCCATAGCCCATGGATCAGCATTGTCTCCGATTACGTCAATGCGACCGGAATTTTTTGTGAGAACCAGTTCTCCGCGATACCAGACACCTGTTAGCAATCCCGTCAAAGCATTCAATTCCGCTCGAACTATGCCGTTATCAAACACGTAAGAATTCCCAAAATTCTGTCTGATAACAGGTTTATGGTCAACAGGCCTCTCGTATACACTGATTCGCGATAAACTCATCGGAGGCAAAACACATTCAACCATAACCCGCTTGGCCCAATCCAGATTGATATTCGATTTCTCTTTTACGATCTGACTTTGTACCCTGTTTCCGTTGACAAATACGTCCAGGTCAATATACTGATTTCCATAGTTTTGATTTTCAAGAATAAAATCCAAACCGACTGTCGTTTTTACCTCATAAGGCATCGGATTATAGACAAAGAAGGGATATTCTCCCTTATCGGCTTTTTTAGCGGAAGAAGCGAGCGCACAAAAAGCATCATATTTTTTAGCTTCAAGTATATGCAGAGCGTAATCCATCCCGCATATTATCTGATCTTCAACCGCCTTTACCGCACTGCCAGGCAAAGCATCATGAAATTGGGAAAACAATAATTCATCCAATGCTTTTTTAAGATTTTGCGCAGGATAATCGGCTCCCGAAACTATATTTGCCTGTGAACAAATTTTTTCAGTGAAATAATACTCATTTTCAAGCTGCCGATGCTTCTTTTTTACCGCCGACTGCACCGTATAGCATCCGGGCATACACGGATTGAGTGAGCCGGTAACTTCTTTGCTGAAAATATTTTCGCGAAAATAATCTTCCGGCACAGCGTAGAAAATATCCACGACAGAACTTTCGGAAAGATCTTTCAGATCCTTTAAATCTTTTTCAGAAGGGCCGCCCCCATGGTTGCCCACTCCCCATAACATTAATTTCAATTCTTGGGAATTATCTTTAATTAATTTTTCAGCCTTATTGCGTGCTTGTCCTCGCAAACTGTTGTAATGATCGTTGGGACGCGCAACTTTAATTTCCCAGCCATTCTTCTTCCAGATGAAATTTTCCGGAATATTACTGCCTTCGGGAGACGGACGGCAAATAATATATCCCTCGTATCCGCATTGCTGCAAAATCTGGATTAAACCGTCGGAATGTCCGAACGAATCAAAATTAGTTGCTACACGCGGAATAACCTGAAATTTATCCCAAAAATACTTCCTTCCTTTTTCTATATGCCGCAGAACAGATTCTCCGCTGGGCATATTGCAATCCGGTTGAATATCCCATCCGCCTATAATTTGCCACTTTCCCCTGCGATGCAAATCCTGAATTTTCTTAAAAAGGACTGGATCGTATTTTTCTGTCATTTCGTAAGTAAACGACTCGTTATGACAGAAAATAAAATCATATTTTTCTAACAACGCGGCTGCCGATCGGAACGTAGACAAGACGGCGGCTATACCGTCTTGTCTTTTCCATAACCATACCGGATCGATATGTGCGTTGCATATCATAAAAAGTTTCTTCATAGCAATTCCAAATCCAATTCTTTCATATCACTTTATTTTTACAAGTCTGTAAACATTAGTCGCGTTGAAATTGATACCTTCTGTATTTTTTACATTATAGGTCAGCGTGTAAAAGTTATCGGCGTAGTTATAATCACACTGCCAAAAATCGTTCCCGTTAACGCTTTGATCCACTTTCTGCCACGTTCCGTTTTTCTGAATCTGCAATTCATATCCCCTGTAATCGTTTAAACGGGTAAAACGCACGGGAACATATCCCAAACCGCCGGTGAGAGAAAACTGAGCTACCGTTTCTCCTCCGCTGTTTTCCGTCTCAATGACCACGGGATAAGACGATTTAATGTTTCCTGTTGTTGCCTGTACCGAAACATGCCCGTTCTGAGCCTGCTGCAATCCCTGTTGTGCTGTATTAAACAGAGAAGTTGTTGCTGTCATATAATCACTGGTTCCGTACCATGTATCGGTCGTTTGCGGCAACGCGACAAGTTCAATCGTAAGATTTACCGTACCGCCTTTTTCAATTTTTCTTCCCACACCGGAAGGAGAAGTCAATTCAAACGAAAGCTGTTTTTCATTATAGTTTCCGACTTTTCGAAGATTGATCGTAGGCTGGGTATACGTCTTGTTGTTCAGATTTGCTTCATAGTTACGAACGATATACATCAGGCCGTTGGTTTCAGTTCTGACTATGGAACTGTCAAAGTCATATAACATGAACCATGCATCCCTTCCGGGGACCTCTATTTTTTGTTCGGTAAGATCATCCAGAAATTCATTATTGCCTTCGGGAATTTTTCCGTCCATGATGATGCCTTCACTGTTCCCGTATGCACATTTTTTGAAATAATTTGATTGGTAACGTTCTGTACCGTATTGGAAAAATGTAAGGCGGGAAAATTCGGTATCTTCCAAAAACGTATATGTAAAATTGAACAGGACACGCGTTACGTCATCGGTTCGCACTAAATTTACCCGGATATCCGCTTTTATTTTTCCGTCCGCAGTGATACCGCCATAGACTATATCCGTCAGATTCGGCCCCTGTGAAATATAATCCGTCAGGATATTTCTCACAGCTTGCTGCTGATAAAGGTTATCATTGTAACGCAACAATTCAGCGCCTCCCGTATTTCCCGACCAATTATATTGCTGATCATTGCCGTGCTGATTGGTTACCATAAAAGGACGGATATCCTGCATCCACGAGGATTCACCATTTCCATAGTTATAAAAACAGATATTTTCCCCATGACTGCCGACCGCCAGCTGTTCCCAAAGCGTATACATATCCCAGCCTATCAAAGAGAGTTGTGAATGCGAAACATTTGCAGCCTCCCCCCAATTTTCATATACGATTTTATAATCGTACGTTACCGACGAGCCTGCGGGCACCGTAATTTCAGTTGTTCCGGAAAACCATTGGCCTGTATAAAGATTTGTTACGTCCTCAATGCCGGACGACGCGTATGAATGCCAGTTTTTACTGATTTGCACAGGAATCCCGACAGGTATTCCGCTTTGATCACATAAAATAGGGGTCATTCCGGATAATCCGGCATTGGCTGCGGTAGCAAATACCCTATCGGTCTCACGCAGCGCATTTGTATTTTTCAGAACCGCAAAAGGTATTTTTATTTCCTTTTCGGTCGGGTTGGTAAATGTAAGATGAAATACATCATATTTATTTCTGTTTGCTTCTACCTGATAATCGTAATAATTTACATTCGTAATGATGTTGCCGTCTATCAGGAATTCGCCTGTGGAAGCATTATAGATCGTGTCCGCATTTCCTTCTTCAGGCGATAAAATTTGTGCGGAGACGGTTACCTGTTCGCGCATGATCGCCTGTTCTACGCCGGAAAGATCCCCGTTGTTAAACGGTACACATAAAATACCGAAACCCGTATAATTTTTTGCAGGAATCGAAACGCTTTCACAAGCAACCCGAACGCCGTTACCGTTTTGCTGTACCGATACAGAACGATCCGACGGAAGAATAAATGCCAATCCGTTGTTTTCCTCATCCGTTAAAACGGCGGCCCTTCCCTCAAATTCCGATGCAAATTCAGTATAGACCGTTGATTCAAAATCGAAATATAAATCTGCACCATTGACGGCTGAGGGAGCCCAGACTTCATACGTAAGCGCAAAACTTTCACGCATTGCTTTAACTTCCAGTCGTCCGAAAATGTCCTGTTCTCGATCATATACCATTTTCAGCACATCGATCTTTTGCGCGTACCTGCCGCCCTCAATCATACGCCAATAACGGCCGCTGGAGTTTCCACTCGAATTCTGTACCGTTTGCACTCCCGTCGCCTTTGAAACTACATCATCTTTCTTGTACGACAAACTTATTTTACTGGTTGGTATTTTTGAAAAATCCTGTGCCACGTAAGTCTTCTCGGGATAATCCATCACTCCGACTCCCGAAATATTGCCCTCGGATGCCGTTAATTGCAAATAATAATTCATCCCCTGAAAGCGAAGTGTCTGTGCGTCGTCTTTCATTTCATACATGTAAATCTGATTTTTTTCCAGATTGTCAAATTCAGAATTTACTGTAATCGGATCAGGTTTTTCTGTATCGGAGGGGGACGGCGTTGTGTTGC